>Ga0190334_1000745_pt1 | contig 15129 bp, 15 predicted proteins | sample 48720478_MG_FD_161270 | JGI IMG/M metagenome (GOLD analysis project Ga0190334, IMG submission 161270) | Hydrothermal vent sediment bacterial communities from Southern Trench, Guaymas Basin, Mexico - 4872-04-7-8_MG | ecosystem: Environmental > Aquatic > Marine > Hydrothermal vents > Sediment ...
CAAAATGAAAATTCAAAATGCAAAAAGAATATCCCTCCCCCACCTTAATCCTCCCCCTCCCAGAGGGAGGGGGAGGAAATAGGAGGGGGAGGGCATTTTGCCCAATACCACTAAAGGGTACTGGGCAACCCAGCCCCGCACCACTAAAGGATGCGGGATTTCCAAAACCCTTTAGTGGTTCTGGGTTGGATTTTTAATATTCAACCCGTTAACCCGTTAACTCGTTAATAAACAATAAAACTATGGATATCTATTGTCGCATCTTTCCTTTTTAAGGAGAATGTCGTAAAATAATAATATGAAAATAGAAGAAGCTATAAAAAGATACTTGGATTATTTGGAAATAGAAAAAGGTAAATCAATAAAGACAAGAAAAAATTATCAGTATTACTTGTCTGTTTTTAAAAATTTTTTAGAGGAATTGAAAAAAACCGAAGTTTCAATAGAAGATATTGATCTTGAATCAATTCGCCTTTTTCGTTTGTTTTTGAATAGAAAAAAAATAGATGGTCAAAAAAGAACTTTAAGTAAAAAAACGCAAAGTTATTACCTTATAGCTTTAAGGAATTTTCTTAAATACCTGATTCGTTATAATTACAAAGTTTTAAGTCCGGAAAAGATAGAATTACCAAAAATAGAACCAAGAGAGATTAAGGTTATTTCTTGGGAAGAATTAGAAAGATTGCTTTCAGCCCCCAAAGGAAATTCTTTAAAAGAATTAAGAGATAAAGCAATTTTGGAAATGCTTTTTTCTACTGGTTTAAGGGTTTCAGAGTTGACTAATTTAAAAAGAAAAGACATCAATTTGAAGGCAGGTGAATTTACGGTGAGAGGCAAGGGTTCTAAAATAAGGATTGTTTTTTTGTCTTCGGTAGCCAAACAGGTTCTTGCCAAATATCTAAAAAAAAGACAAGATAGCGAGGAACATCTTTTTGTTTCTTTGCCCAAGAAAAACAAAGTTACTCCTTTAACTTCGCGGAGCATTCAAAGAATTGTTTCTTATTGGGCAAGGAGGGCTGGTATTGTTAAGCCAGTCACTCCTCATACTTTAAGACATATGTTTGCTACTGATTTGCTTCAAAACGGAGCTGATTTAAGAGCAATCCAGGAGCTTTTGGGACATTCCCAAATAACAACTACTCAAGTTTATACTCATCTTTCAAATCAGGCCTTAAAAGAAGTTTATCAGGCCTTTCATGCTCGAAGGAGAAAAAAATTTTAATAACATTTAGTCAATTTATTCGTTTTAATTATGGAGGAAGAAAAAAAATGGCTTAAGGGGGCCAGAAAAGGCGATAAAGAATCGTTTGGTTTGCTTTACGAGAAGTATGGGCAACAGATATTTAGATTTATTTATTGGCAGGTTTCTAACAAAGAACAAGCCGAAGATTTAAATCAAGAAGTTTTTTTAAAGGCCTGGAAGAATATTGAGAAATACCAAGAAAGAAATTGTCCTTTTTCTTCTTGGTTGTACAGGATAGCCAGAAATACAGTTATTGATTTTTACCGGACCCAAAAAAAGGTTTATCCTATTGAAGATGAAATTTTTTTCTCTGAAGGCAATGACTTGAAAGGAAATCCTAAGAAAATTGCTGAAACTAAAATAGAAGTTGAAAGAGTGAAAAAAGTTTTGAATTCCTTGCCAAGCAATCAGAGAGAAATTATTGTTTTGAAATTTATTGAAGGTTTTTCAAATAAAGAGATAGCCAAAATTTTAAAAAAAAGCGAAGGCGCTATCAGAATCCTTCAATATAGAGCTATTAAAAATCTAAAAAAAATATTATGATTTTTTTGGAATGGTTTAAGGCCAGAAAACTTAATAGAGATTTAGAAAAATTAAGAAGAGGAGAAACTTTGCCGGAAAAGGACAAAGAGATTTTTCTTTTTTTGAAATCGCTTTCTTTTTTGAAGGAAAAAACTCCTAAGACAAATTTGTCCTTTTTGAATTTAGATATTTTACCAGACAAAATTGGCGAAGAGGAATTTCTGTTTAAGAGAGACCTCTCTTTTAAAAGGGCCTTTTCTTTCTGGCAGGTCAAAGCAATTGGTTTAACTGTTTTAGTTCTTCTTTCTCTTTTTTTGCCGAGAATTCTCTTTTTTCATTCGCCTAAATTTATCGGTCTAGACAAAGAAGCGATCGCTCAAGAAATTAAGAATATAAACGAAAATACCTGTTTTGAAAGCAAAGAGATAAATTTAATTTCAGAAGTTTTATCTGAAAAAACCAGTAAGGGTTTGACTTATGAAGAAATTCAAAAAGAAATAAAAGAAATTAATCAAAAAGAAAAAAAGAAAGAGAAAGAGGTAGAGGAAATTTTAAAAATTATCAAAGAAAAATAAAAATATGAAAAGAAAATATAATGTTTTAATTTTAATAATTCTGTTTTCTTTTTTCTTTTTTAGAAGTGCTGCTGCTTTTAGTTTCCCTGATTTTTCTAAAATTTTTAGCGAAATAAAAGTTAAAATTCTGAAAACAAAAAAAGAAGAGCAGTTCACTTTAAAGAAAAATGCTTTGCTTGAAGTTGTTAATTTGTCAATTGACAATTATCAAGAGCAGATAAAAATCCTTAAAGAAAGATGTCCTATTGAAGAAGAATCTCTTGAAAAAGGAAACCTTTTTTCTCAGATAATAAAGAGGTATCTGATAGAAAAAAACCGTCCTTTAATTTTAACCGACGAAGAGAATTTTGCCTCAACCACTAAAAAAATTTTTTCTTCTTTTTCTTTAGAAGAGAAACAAGAAATTCTTTTTCAAGAAGCGGTTTGTCAGCAACTGGCTTTTTCTCTTGAAGTAAAGAATAAGTTGGAAAATTTGAAGCAAGAGATTGAAGAAGCAGAATCTTTAACAGGAATAGGAAAGAAAGCCAAAGAATTTGATGCCTTGAAAGAAGCAAAGAGACCGGGCACTATTTTGAGCCAAGAAGCAGTTTCAATAATTCAATCAGAAAAGAATATAAACACGGCTATTGAGAGAGTAAAAAAAATCTCCCTAGATCTCTACAATTTGAAAAAAGAAAATTTTCAAATTATAGATATTCTAGAGAGATTATTCTTTCTTGCCCAAAAAGATGCTGAGTTATCGCTTTTACAGTCAAGAATGGCTAAAATTTTCTTTGTTTATTACTATCCTTTTAACGAGAAAGACAGAACGTCTGTTAATTTGGTCAAAAAAGCAATTGAATTACAAGTAAAATCAAATAATCAAATTAGCTTGAGCGATCCTCGGGTTTTAATAGAAGAAAGTCAGAAAAATCTTAATTCTGCCTATCAAACTCTTCTTTTAATGTCTAAATTGGTTATCTTAGAACCCAGCGATTAGGCAACGGCTTCTTTTAATGTCTTTGAAGGTCTAAATTTGACCACTGTTTTAGCCGGAATTTTGATTTTTTCTCCAGTTTTGGGGTTGATACCAGTTCTGGCTGCTCTCTTGGCCACTCTAAAAATACCAAAACCAGCGATATTAACTTCTTCTCCTTTAGAGAGCTTCTTAGTTATTTCCTCAAAAAGTTCGTTGACTGTTTCCAGCGATTGCTTTTTGCTTGTTTCTAAATTTTTAGAAACGATTTCTGCTAAATCTTGTTTAGTCATTTTTTAATTTATTTTTTTCCAATTTATTTTTTCCGACCTTGATTTTTTTAATTTAATTTCTCATTTCCAACTTCCTACCTCTCATTTCCCACCTCCTATTTCTTACACTTCTCACCTCCCACTTCCTATCTAGCGTATTCGGTTGCTCGCAACTCTCTAATAACATTCACTTTAATCTCTCCTGGATATTTTAACTCTTTTTCAATTTTTTTGGCAATTTCTCTGGCTAATTTCATTGCTTGTAAGTCGTCGATTTCTTTAGCATCGACAAAAACCCTAATTTCTCGACCGGCTTGAATGGCATAGGCCTTTTCTACTCCTTCAAAAGAAGTGGCGATATTTTCTAAATCTTCTAACCTTTTAAGATATTTTTCTAAACTTTCTTTTCTTGCTCCTGGCCTGGCAGCCGAAGCGGCGTCAGCCGCAGCTACGATATATGATTCTGGGCTAGCAAAAGGGTAATTTTCATGATGAGATTGCATTGCTTCGATTACTTCTTTTTCGATTTTATACTTTTCTAAAATTTTCTTGCCAATTTCAACATGGTCTCCACCGATTTCATAATCTATCGCTTTGCCAATATCATGGAGAAGAGCGGCTTTTTTGGCTACTTCGACATTTAAACCAAGCTCAGCTGCCATCATTTCTGCTAAATGAGCAGCTTCAACAGAATGGAGCAAAACATTCTGGCCAAAACTAGTCCGATAAGCCAATCGGCCTAAAAGGAAAATGATTTCTTTGGGCAAATCATAAATGCCAAGCTCATAAGCAGCTTCTTCTCCCAGTTCTTTAATTTTCTCGCTGATTTCAGACTTGGCTTCTTCAACTTTTTCTTCAATTCTGGCAGGTTGAATCCTACCATCTTTAATAAGTTTTTCTAAAGCAAGTTTGGCAATTTCTCTTCTTAAAGGACTAAACGAAGAAAGAATGACTACCTCCGGCGTTTCGTCAATGATAACTTCTACGCCAGTGGCTTTTTCGAATGTCCTGATATTTCTGCCTTCTTTACCAATAATTTTTCCTTTTATTTCGTCGCTTGGCAAGGGGACAATAGAGGTGGTTACTTCACCAATATGTGAACGCGTGTATCTTTGAATGGCCTCGCTAACAATTTCCGCTGCTTTCTTTTCTAATTCTTCTCTTCGGTGCTTTTCTAACTTTTTCAAAGATTCCAACAAATCTTCCTTAGCATTTTTTTCTACTATTTTCATTAATTCTTCCTTGGCTTTTTCTCTGTCCATCTTGGCAATTTCCTCTAATTTTTCAACTATTCTTGCTTTTATTTTTTCTATTTCTTCTTTAGTTTTCTGAATTTCTTTTTCTTTTCTTTCAGTTATTCTTTTTTGCTTTTCTATTTCAATAGCTCTTTTTTCTTGAATTTCTTCTCTCTTTACCAACCTCTCTTCAATTTTTAAAAGTTGTTTTTTTCTTTCTTTTTCTTCTTCTTGGGCTTTTTCAATAATTTTAGTTGCTTTTTCTTTGGCTTCAAGAAGAATGTTTTTCGCTTCCTGCTTGGCTTCGCTAACAATTTTTTTAATTTTTTCTTCTAAATTGTCCCTTTTTCTTTTGGCAACGAGCAATCTTAACCAATATCCTAAAGCTATGCCCAAAATAAGAAATCCTAAATTTTTCAGAATTAAGACATTTTCTATCATTGTTAGGATAATAAACTATACCAAAAGCCATTCGCTTAGTCAAGAAATCTTTACTCCTTTGGCTTTTTTTGCTATTTTCTAATAAAGGTATTTCTAATTAAAGGTATTTTTTTGAAAATTATGGAAATAAAAAACCTCTCAATTATTGCTCATATTGATCATGGCAAGTCAACTTTGGCTGATAGATTTTTGGAAATTACTAAAACCATTCCTAAAGACAAACTTATTCCTCAGTATTTAGACAGATTGGATTTAGAAAGAGAGAGGGGGATTACTATTAAAATGCAACCCTGCCAATTAAGATATAGTTTAGATAGCCAGAAAGAATTCCTTCTCAATCTTATTGATACTCCTGGTCATATTGACTTTCATTACGAGGTTTCTCGGGCATTGAAGGCAGTTGAAGGAGCAATCCTTTTAGTTGATGTTACTAAAGGAGTCCAATCTCAAACTTTAGCCAATTTAGAATTGGCTAAAAAAATGGGTCTGAAAATAATTCCAGCAATCAATAAGGTTGATTTAGAAGCTTCTCTTTTAGAGGAAGTAAAAAAAGAAGTTTCAGAAATAACCCAGAGAAAAGAAGAAGAAATTTCTTTAATCTCAGCCAAGACCGGCTTTGGTGTAGAAAACCTTTTAAAAAGAGTTGTTGAAGAAATTCCTTCGCCAAAAATTGACCTAAATAGCCCTTTAAAATCTTTAGTTTTTGATTCTCTTTATAATTCTCATTTAGGCATCATTGCTTACTTAAGAGTTTTTTCTGGTCAAATAAAAAAAGGAGATAAACTTTTTTTAATGAGAGAAAATTTTCCTTTTGAGGTCAAAAAAGTTGGCTATTTTAGTCCTGAATTAAAAGAAAAAGAAAAACTTTCTTCTGGAGAAATTGGTTGGTTGGCAACCGGAATAAAAAAACCAGAAATTTTAAGAATAGGAGAAACGATTACGACTCTAGAAGCGGCTAAAGAAAAAAAGGTTTTCCCTTTGCCTGGCTACCAAAGACCTCAGCCAATGGTTTTTGCTTCGATTTTTCCCAAAAATTCAGCTGATTTTGAAGAATTAAAAAGCTCTTTAGAGAAACTTTCTTTAAACGATTCTTCTTTTGATTTCAAACCTCAGCTCTGCCCTCTTTTGGGAAGAGGTTTTTTATTAGGCGCCCTTGGACTTCTTCATTTGGAAATAATTACCCAACGATTAAAAAGACATTTTGGTATTGAAACAATAATTACTTGGCCTTCGGTTCTTTATCGAGTCGAATTAAAAGATGGAGAGGTTTTAGAGATCAAGAATGCTGAAGAAATGCCTGACACTTTTAAAATAAAAAGAATTTTAGAACCCTGGGTTAAGATAAAAATTTTCTTTCCTTTTGTTTATTTTGGTAATATCTCTGAAGTTTTAGGAGAACATTGTTTTCTTTTTAAAAAAAAGGAAATTAAAGGAGAAAAAGTTTTTTTAGAAGGAGAAATTCCTCTGGCAGAAATTATTCATAATTTCTATGACCAAATAAAAAGCAAAAGTAAAGGATTTGCCAGCTATAGTTATCAATTTTTAGAATGGCGCCAGGGAGAAATTGCCAAACTGGTAATCAGAATTGCTGGTCAGGATCAATACGGACTTTCTTTTTTAATCCGGCGAGAAAAAATGGAGAAGTTTGCCAGAAGTTTAGTGAGCAAATTAAAAGAAATTTTACCGAGAGAACAATTTTCTGTGCCTATTCAAGCAGTTTTTAACAATAAAGTTATTGCCAGAGAAACCTTGCCGGCTTTGAAAAAAAATGTTACTGGCAATCTTTATGGCGGAGATAGAACGAGGAAAATGAAATTATGGCAGAAGCAGAAAAAAGGTAAGAAACGATTAAAAGAGTTTGGCCAGGTTAAGATCAAGCCAGAAATTTTTGTTAAACTTTTCTCTTCTTTAGAATGAAAAAAATTTTAAAAAAATTAAAAATTTTTATTTTTTTGATTTTCTTAGCTTTTTTGTCTTTTATCCTTTTCAAGAATTTTAGAGAAGTTCTTTATTTAAAGAAAAAACTAGATATCTCAAAAGAGAAATTAGCAGAATTAAAAGAAGAAAAGGAGAAATTAGAAGAGGAAATTGAATACTTAAGTCATCCTCATAATTTAGAAAAAGAAGTTAGAAGACGTTTTAATTTAAAGAAGCCGGGCGAAAAAGTTGCTGTTGTTCTGCCCAAAGAAGAGAAGAAAGAAGTCAAAGAACAAATGGGCTGGTTAGAGAGGGGAAAGAATAAAGGAAAAGAATTTTTAAAAAAAGAATTTTTTAAATTTAGAGAAAAATTAAGAAAGATTTTCCTTATTATTTTTCAAAAAGAAAATCAACTATAACCTCCTTTTCTTTTTTCTTATTTTTTCAACTAGCCAGTTCAACCAATAAAATTTGCTAATTATTAAATCTTGAGTTTTTAAATAAAATTTTGGTTTACCACCAAAACCAGTTTTGAAAAGAGAAAGTCCAAACCAAGGATGATTTTTTTCTAAATAGTTATAAGGATTAAACTTTCCTTCTGGTGAGTTTAGGACTTCTTCGATCCCCTCGTTTTTTATTGGCGCAATTCCCCACATATTATATTTTTGGCAATTTCTTTTTTTACTTTCCTTAATTACTTCCCATTGGAGAAGGTAAGAGGCGGGAATTTTTCCTTCTAAAGAAGCGCCTTGATGATAATAAGCGGTTTGGTCATAGAAGATAATCATTGCTGAAGAAATAACTTTTCCTTGGTATTTGCCTAAAAAGACCAAAAGAGAATCATCTTCTTTAAAAGAAAGAAATTCTTTTTCAAGAAATTCTTTAGAAAAAGGGACGAAGTGATGTCTTTGAGCGGTTTGCTGATAGAGGTTATTAAAAATTTCCACTGCTTCAATTTCTTTGGAAACTCCAATTTTTACCCCTTCTTTTATTGCTCTTCTAATTAAATTTCGGTGGGTTTTCCTAAAAGAAGAAAAAATTTCTTCTTCGTTTCGACTAATATCAATTTCCCAAGTTAATTCTGGATGAATATGAATTGGCGCTTCTCTAAAAGATAATTTTCTAAAAAGATTTTCATTTTCTCTGTTTCTTGCCAAAATCGGAGCGATTCTTAAGAAGCAAGCTTTCTCTTTGACTGATAGATTTTTTAGAAAAGAAATTAAGAAAGGAAGAATTTTAAATTTTTCTTTTTCTTGGTCAAAAATTGGTCCATGAGGGACAAAGAGAAAATTTCCTCTCCTAGCTTTAATTTTAATAACCAAGCAGACAGCTTTTAATTTTTCTTTTTCAAAAACGCCAAGTCGGAAGATTTTTTCTCCTAAATTCCTTTGGAAATTTCCCCATTGCCAAGACTGAAGAAAAGTCTTTTCTTTGCCTTTTAAAAAATTTTCCCAAAGAGATTTCTCTTTTATTTCTTTTATCTCCATAGCTGTAAAGTTTCACCTGGCAAATAAAATCAAACAAAGCTGGACTTTGCTTTGCTATGTTAATTCCTTATTTCTTTAAGGGTAAACTCTTTGCCATTATCAGTCAAGACAATCTTTGACAATAACTAGTTTTGGCTTGTCAAAATTTTTTGTTAAGTTAAAATGGGTTTTAAGATGAAACGTTTCTTAGAAAAAGATCAAAAAAAAGTTTCTTTGTTTATAAAAGGATTAGCAAAAAAATTGGTAGAAGAGTTTCCAAAAGAAATTGATTTTATTATTCTTTATGGCTCGGCAGCAAGAAAAGAGTTTGTTCCTGGAGTCTCAGATATTGATTTAATTATTCAAACAAAACATCAAGAATCAGTACCAATTGTAGAAAGGAGGGCTTTAGAAATTTTTTGGCAGCTTAATAAAAAATATCGATTAGGTTTTGAAAAAGTATGCAAACAACAAAACTCAAAAGAAGGTTTTATTCCTAACCTTTTAAAAGCAATTGAAAGGCAAACTCCGCTTTTTAAACCAATTTTTGTTTTTGGGCCAAAAGATTTAGATTGGAGAAATGGAGAAATTAAACATAAAAAATTATTTTTAAAAGCAAAATTTTTTGCCTGCCAATACAGTATTTTTTCACATTTTAAAAAGGAAGGAAAGATAATTTATGGAAGAGATATTAGAAAAGAAATTAAGGTGAAATTTTCTTTATGGGAGAAAATTAAAAATTTTTTAATTCCCTTTTATTTGCTTTTTGGAAGTGTAATTTTGATACCGTTTTTTTCTAAAAGATCTTTAAATTATATGACAAAATCAGTAATTTGGGGGATGGAAAGTTTGCTTTTAGAATATGGTTTTCTTAAAAAAGCTTCGATTGAGAAAAAAACAAAATTTTTTAAAAAAATCTCTCAAAAAGAAATAGAATTATTGGAAAAATATCTCTCAGTGATTTTAAAAGAAAAAAGAAAAGAACTTGGCAAAAGGTTTTTTAAAACTCTTAGCAAGGCAATTGAATACAAACTCAATCAGCCTTCTCTTTCTTTTACTAAACGGCTAAAATTTTTAATAGAAGCTTGGGTTTTTCTTTTAGGGGTAAATTTAATAGGAATAAAGAGAATTTTAAGAGAAATTAAACTTAAATGAAAGAGGATGATTTTACCAGATAAAAGATTGGAAATTCCAGGTATTAGTAGACAAAGATTTTGAAAAAGACCTTTTTTGACTTTAAAAACTTCAAAGAAGGAGGTTTGTCTTCAATTTTTAACTTTTGGCGGATAAAATTGGCAATCAATTAAGCGAAATCCTTTTTTAGAAAAAGTCAAAAAGAAAGTAAAAATAAAAATTTTAATTGGTTGGTTCATCAGCTTTAAAATTAATGGCACTTCCCTTTTTCTGCCTACAAAAAAATCTTTTTTAGCCCTAAAAGAATGGTGGCAAACTCTAAAATTAATCAAAAAATTAAAAAATAATCAGACTGAGATAAAGGCAATCAATTCTCCTTTAAAACTAAATTTTTTTAGAAATCATAAAAAATTTCTATTTTTGACTCTCCAAATTTTAATGTCTTTGATAATTTTTTCCAAGAATTAACAGTTGCTATTGAGAATAAAAATTTAGCAAAAATTTTAATTGAAAAAAATTTTTAAAAAGGATATAAAAAACTCTTCCAGATAAAATTTATTTAAATCTTTCTTTGACCCAATTTAAAATATCTCGAGTATCAAGACGAGCGTTTTTTTAATCTTAAAACAATAATTTTATGGTTGAGTTTTTCCTTTAAAATTTAAATTAAAGATAAAAAGCACTGTTTCTTCTAGCAGTTTTAGTTTTTCCAATTTTTTCACCCAAATTCCTCTAAATATTCTGAATAAAACTCAATTTAGGATGCTATGATTTCATTTGGCTAATAACTCCTAAAAAGTAAAAAGTAAAACCTACTAAAAAGAACTAAAACTCAAAGCGTAAAACACAAAAGTAATAATAGATGTTTATTGATATTTATAGAAACTTGTAGGAAATTTATAGAAATTTAAATTTGGGCAAGGTCTGCCCTTGCCGATAATTTTAAAATCTCAAATTTCAAATCTCAAAATTTTCAATCTAAAATCTAAAACCTAAAAAGTTCAAAACAAATCCCAAATGAATTATGAATTATGAATCATGAATCAGGGAGGTTTAGAAGCTCAAAATCAAATCTTAATTCCAGATTCATAATTCCAGATTCATTTTTAAATCTTGACTTGCATATATTTTTGTGTTATCTCTCAAAGAGGATTTTCTAAAAAAATAAAATAAGGGAAGGAGGTGAGAAAGTGATGGAAAAAATAGAAAAATTAATCTTAGAAGTTATAAAGGCAAAAGCGGTGGAAATTCGAGATGTGCCCTCAAGGGTAACTAATGAAGAAATCGAGAAACTTCCTCTGAGTAGACAACCATTTTTGTACTCATCAGGTAATTGGGGGCCAGGATATGTTACAATAAAAAACCTGGTAGGGAGGAAAAAAATAATTAAATCTCTTTGTCAAGAATTGGCAAAGAAAACGAATAGGGAAGTTCCCCGATTAGATTTTGTTGCTGGAAATGTCACTGGCGGTGTTATTCCTGGCTGGCTTCTTAGTGAGTATCTGGAATCGCTTTTAGGTAGAATTGTGCCTTTCGTCTATATTCGGGATACAAGAAAGAAGGGAGGGCAAAAGGAACTGATTACCGGTATAGCAAATAATCCTGAAATACGGCCGGGTGCCAATGGTGCTAATGGTTTAGTGGTTGAGGAATTAGTAAATTTTGCTCAGACAACCTGCAATGGCGCTCGAGCTTTAAGAGAAGCAGGGTATACGGTAACCCATGCAGCTTGCATTCTTTTTTATAACAATCCAGAAGCCCTAAAATCCTTAGAGGAAGCCGGAATTAAGATGGTATATCTTTTTACTCTATCTCAACTTCTTAAAGTAGCAGAAAAATACCAAACTCATTCCCGAAGGGCAATTGATGACTATCGAGAATTTCTGAAGGATCCTCTGGGTTGGCAAGCAAAAAGAGGATTAAAACCAATAAAGGAAGGAGGAACAAAATGAAACCATTCCTTTTTATTGCCTTAGATGGTTTGGTTCAAAGGGAAAAAGAAACTCTAAGTGTTGTTGAACAGCTTATATCTGTCAGCGGAAACTTTGGTTTCAAAATCAACTTAGATTATCTTCTAAAAAAAGGCTTTAAAGCCGCTCTTGAACCAATCCAGCAATTTGGTCGTCCGGTCTTTGCAGATCTCAAGATGTGGAACGGCACCAGAACAATGGTCTCAGTGATTGAAAATCTAGTAGCGATGAAAGTGGATTACACCAATGTTTATACTTTGGCAGATGATTTACTTCCAAAAACTATCAAAACTACCGAAGGAACAAAGACCAAAGTTCTTGGCCTAACGGTGCCAACCCATTTCAGCGAGGCCTACTGTCAAAAGCATTTCAAGCGTTCATTACAGGAAACCGTTCGTCATTTTGCTGAAATTGCTGTTGAGGCTGGTTGTCATGGCATCATCTTGCCAGGCACTACTTTAGAAGTAGTGACTAATTTAGATACTATTAAGGTAGTGCCGGGTATTCGGCCTAATTGGTATAAAGATACAAGGCATAAGGAGGAAGTTGAACCGCGAGTTGCTATAGAGAAAGGAGCTGATATTCTGGTCTGCGGATCTCCGATTATGAAAAACAGAGATCCGGTTGAGGCACTAAAAAAAGTCCTTTCTGAAATTAATTCGGCCTGAAATTAACCCAGCCGGCTAAAAGCCGGCTTTTTCATTTTATAGATATCTTATATCTTGCTTGAAACCTTTTAAAATATTTATTAGTATCGCAGCAGGAGTTTAATTTAAAATATGGAGGTGAAAAAAATGAAAAGAGTGGTTTTTGTGTCTTTCGATGAATTTTATGAGAAGATTGAAAAAGCAAATTTTTCAAAAAAATCGGAAGCTATAGTTGAGGCTGTGGAGAAAATGATGGGGAAAAAAGAGTTGAAGAAGAAACCAAAACAGAGGAAAGACAAAAAAGGAAAGCAAAGATCTCCAGCCGGCTAATAGCCGGCTTTTTTTAACATTGATTTAACATCTTCCACAGTTCAAACGTATACAATGTAAAGAATGAGATACATCTTTGACGCCCGTAAAATAAAGCTCAAGTCTCATCCTGTCATCCGACAGAGTGCCATATCGGATGATATGTGGCAAATCCACACCTCAAAACAAATTTAAGCTTAAAGCTCAAAGTGCAAAGCGCAAAGTTAAAGCGTAAAACTAGACAAATCTAAAATCTAAAAAGTAAAAAGTAAAATCTACAACTAACCCTGAATCTCGCATGGTTCGGGGTTAGATTTAAGATTTTAGATTGAAAGGTTTTGACATTTGAGATTTGAATTTTTCGCTGGACATGTACCCCAAAAATTGGAAAGTCTATAGAGTTTGAAAAATAGGTGTGGTAGAATATAAAAAGGTCGGTAAAATAAAGTTTTCTATTCTACCATGCCTATCTTAAAGAAACCAAGAAAATTCTCTACCAAATTCAAATTCAAGGTTGTCGTAGAATCTCTGGCTAGTCCAAAAAAGGTCTCTGAAATAGCTAAAGAGTATAATCTCCACCCTCAATTGTTAACTAACTGGCGAAGAGAGTTTTTTCAGAAAGGTTATCAAATTTTTGAAGGTCAAAGAAGAAAGAAAAGGATAGAAAAGGATAAGAAGAACCTTGAAAAGACAATAAAACGCCAAGAAATAGAGATTCAGTTTTTAAAAAAAACTTTAAGCAGGTTAACCTAACTAACAAGAAAAAGATTCAATTAGTTCAAGAATTCCTTAAAGAAAACCATGAGATTAATATTCCTTTATCTTTTCTCCTGAGAGACCTTGAAATTCCTTTCTCAAGCTATTACTATATTATCAAACATTCACAAGAAGAGAAAGAAAAGCTGTTTAGAGAGAGATATCAAGAAACCATAGAAAAGATAAAGAAAATCCTCAAACAACATCCTGCTTATGGGTATCGGAGGATAAGGAAAGCACTTTTAAATCAAGGAATAAAAATCAATCACAAACTTTTAAAAAAACTTTTGAAATCTACTCTTCTCAGTTGTTCAATAAGAAAAGTAAGGAAAAAGCCAAGATCAAGTCGGATTATTCAGATAATAAAGGAACTGGGAGAGAAAATAAACCTTTTAAGGAAAATTAGAAATCCAAGACCTTTTCAAGTATTAATTACTGATTTTACCAGAATTCATTTTTCCTTTGGTTGTCTAAAATTGATTCTTTATGTTGACTTAGCAAGTAAAAGAATAACTGGTTGGTTCCTTGATAGACAAGAGAATACCAAATCTGCCCTAAAAGCTTGGCAAAAAACAAAAAGATATCTTCAAAGAATGAAAGTTAATTTTAACCAAGTTATTGTCCATCAAGACCAAGGAAGTCCTTTTACAAGTTATGAATATGTCAATACTCTTACCAAAGATAATGTTGCCCTAAGTTATAGTCAAGAAGGTTTCAAGGAAAACCAAGAAATGGAATCTGTTAATGGGCATTTCAAGGAGGAATACAAATTCTTTTTCTCAAAAGCAAAAAACATTAAACAAGTCAGAAGAATTATTAGTCAATGTATCCGAGATTGGAATAGAAAAAGACTTCATTCCTCTATTGGCTATCAATCCCCAGATCAATTTCTCCACACCTATTTTTCAAGATATCAAAGAGCAAATTCTAAAAATGGCTAAACTTTTCCAAATTTTGGGGCTCAGTTCATAGATTTTAGATTTGTTTAGAATTTGTAATTTGTAATTTGGGATTTAAACTAGCTAATTTTCATAATTAAAATACCTTTAGGAGTAAATTTTTTGTTGAAGCGATTTCTTCAATCATCTTTTTTTCCTCCTCGTTTCTCAAAATAACAAAAATTTCATAAGAAAAAAGTCCTTTTTCTTTAAAAATAAAAGAAGAAGATGGCCCAAGAAATTTCAAACCTTTTTCTCTCAATTTTCTGGCTAAAAGAAAAATCTCTTTCCTAGCGAAATTGGCTGAACGATGACTTAATTTAATCTCTACCAATTTACTAACTAATCCCCCTCTGAAGCGATAAAAAGAAGGTAAGGGTAAAGAGAACTTCTCTCTTCTTTCTTTTTCTCTTTCAAAAAATTCCTCTCTTTTTTTGATTTCTGAAAAAATAGACAAGTTTGGATTAAAAGTTTGTAAAAGAACTTCCCGAGAAATAAATTTTAATTTCTGAACTTGAAGAAAGAATCTCTCTGAAGTATCAAAAAAAGGGAAAGAAAGCAAACTATCAGCCGAAATAATTATTGAATAATCAAAAACTTTTTCTAAAGAAAAAAACCATTTAAGAATCAACTCTGAAGCAACAACAAAATCAAACTTTTTTTCAAGAATAGTCCTAATAACTTCTTCTTCTTGATTAAGGTTTTTTAGATATTGACTATCAAAAATTACTCCTCTTAAATTTTTAGAT
>Ga0190334_1000749_pt1 | contig 15024 bp, 12 predicted proteins | sample 48720478_MG_FD_161270 | JGI IMG/M metagenome (GOLD analysis project Ga0190334, IMG submission 161270) | Hydrothermal vent sediment bacterial communities from Southern Trench, Guaymas Basin, Mexico - 4872-04-7-8_MG | ecosystem: Environmental > Aquatic > Marine > Hydrothermal vents > Sediment ...
AGAGGGTAAGGGCAAGTTCCTGCGCTGCGTGAGCTTTGTGGATGCACCCGGACATGAGGCGTTGATGGCCGTCATGCTCGCAGCCAGCTCCGTGATGGACGGGGCGCTCCTGGTGATAGACGCCAGGGAAGGAATAAGGGCACAGACAAAAGAGCATGCCATGGCCGCGAAGATTGCCGGGATAACCAGAATGGTGGTGGTCCAGAACAAGCTGGACGCCGTGACAAAGGAAGAAGCCCTTGAAAACCATGGGAAGATTCAGGAGTTCCTGAAGGAATACGGGATTGAAGCTCCGGTGATACCCGTATCGGCGTTGCACAACGTGAACATAGACCTGCTCATCGAAGCCATCGAGAAGCATATACCCACGCCCAAGAGGGACCCGAAAGCCGAGCCGAAGTTCCTCGTGGTCCGGAGCTTTGACGTGAACCGTCCCGGCACCGACCCGAAAAAACTGGTGGGGGGTGTCCTCGGGGGAGCCCTGGTGAGGGGAAAACTCGCTGTCGGGGACGAAGTAGAGATACGCCCCGGAATTGAGACGGACAGGGGCTGGCAGCCACTTGTGACAGAAGTTGTGTCACTCGCCACCGAAAACCTCCGGCTCAGGGAAGCCACACCCGGAGGAAGCATAGCCATTGGAACAAAGCTCGACCCGAACCTGACCAAGCAGGATGCAATGCTCGGCGCCGTTGCAGGGAAACCCGGAAAGCTACCACCCACATTTCAGGAGGTCAAGCTGGACGTGAAACTTTTCGACCATGTGGTCGGCCTGGAAGGCAAGGAAGTGGCGGTCGAACCCCTGCGGGAAGGGGAGCCGCTCATAGTGAATGTCAACACCACTGTCAGTCTCGGCACTGTCAAGAGCACAGGGAGCAGGGCGACGATAGCGCTGAAAAAGCCGGTATGTGCCGACAAGGGCGACAGGTTCGTGCTCAGCCGCAGGGTGGAAGGTAAGTGGAGACTGATAGGCTATGGCACGCTCTGAGATTTCAGTGATATGCACCCTTATGAACGAAGCGGGAACCCTGGACATCCTTATGAGCTCTCTTCTCAATCAAACACTCAAGCCGAAGGAGATAGTGGTGGTTGATGGCGGCTCCACGGATGGCACCTGGGAACGCCTGCAGGAGTGGAAGGACATATTCAAAAAGGTGGGTGTGAAACTGAAGACCATCAGGGAGGAGGGTGCGAATATAGCAAGGGGCAGGAACATAGCGGTGAAAAACTCCTCCTGCGAGTGGATAGCCTCCATAGATGGGGGATGCATGGCAAAGCGGGACTGGCTGGAAAAACTGGCCGGGCATGGGGGGGACGTGGTCGCAGGAAACTTTATCCCGCTGGCCGAGAACTTCTTCGAAAAGGTTCAGGCGGTGTTTGTGAAACGCTCCGGAACGAAGAACCCGAGCTCCCGTAGTGTGATGTTCAGGAAGTCCTGCTGGGAAAAAGTGGGTGGGTACCCTGAGAACCTTTACACGGGAGAGGACACACTGTTCAATGCCCGTCTGGAGGAGGCAGGGTGTGAATTTCAAAAAGCTGATGATGCAGTGGTGATGTGGAGAATGCGCTCTTCACTGGGAAAATGGCTGAAGCAATTTTTCATATACGGAAAGGGAGATGGGGAGGCGGGGCTGAGAAACACCGCCTACGGGAAAAAGGTGGCAGCAGTCCTGCTGGGATTTTATGGGCTGGTTGCCGCTTCGCTGCTCTTCCCGGGGAGCTTAGCGCTCCCCTTTGCACTCTCCACAATTTACGGGCTTTATAGGAGTCCAGACATATATGGACTGGTCGGCGGTCTTCTCCTGCCCTTCCGGCTGCTGGCATATGTTTTGGGCTTTCATGTGGGGTTGCTCACCCGGAAATCATAAAATCTCCCAGAGAGGTTGGTGATGTGCTAATCAGGGACCCCGAAGAGAGCAAATATGGAAAGAACCCATGGAAAAGACCCCTCCTGGAACTGCTGAGGAACGGAATAGTTGTCATTGATAAACCTGCTGGACCCACAAGCCATCAGGTGACGTCCTGGGTAAAGAGAATGCTCGGCGCCAAGAAGGCGGGACACTCCGGAACACTGGACCCGGGGGTCACAGGTGTGCTCCCAGTGGTGCTGAACAACTCCACCAAGATAATCCCTGCCTTGCTGAAGGCGGGCAAAGAGTATGTGGGGGTCATGCACCTGCACGGGGATGTTGGCAGGAAGAAGCTGCTGGAAACGGCGGCTAAGTTTGAAGGGGAGATAACACAGCTCCCGCCGGCAAAAAGCGCCGTGAAGAGGGAGCCCCGGCAGCGGAGGGTGTATTACTTTGAGATACTTGAAGTTGTGGGGAGGGAGGTTCTGTTCAAAACAGGTGTCGAGGCGGGCACCTATATCCGCAAGCTCTGTCACGACATGGGCGTGGAACTGGGTGTGGGGGCAAACATGAAACAACTTCGCCGTGTCCGGGCAGGACCATTTACCGAGGCAACATCAGTGACCATGCAGGAGTTGCACGAAGCCTGGATGCTCTACAAAGAGACCGGCAGAGAAGAGCTTCTGCGGAAAGTGGTGCGACCCGTGGAGGATGGCGTGCTTATGGTCCCGAAGGTCTATGCAAAGGACAGTGCTGTGGCGAGTGTAACCCACGGAGCAAGGCTTGGGGTGGTGGGGGTGGCACAGGTTGAGGAGTCACTGCGGGCCGGGAAGCTCTCTGCAATAATGAGCCTGAAAGGGGAGCTCGTTGCAATTGGCCCCGCTCTTATGGACGCCGAGGATGCTGTGAAGCTCTGGGAAGGGGATGTCGTAAAAACGGACCGTGTGGTCATGGAAAAGGGTGTTTACCCGCGCGGCTGGTAGCAACAGAAATATAAAACTCCCGGACAATTGCTCCCGTGAGAGAGCAGTATCTTGACCCAGACTACGTGCCGGAAGTCCTCCCACACAGGGAGGGGGAAGTAGCGGAGGTATTTGAACTGCTCAAGCCCTTGGTGGAAGGGCGGCGGGCAACAAACGTATTCCTCTGCGGACCTGCAGGCATCGGCAAGACAGCCGTTGCCAAGTTCGTGATGCGCGAGTTCTCCGAACAGGCTGTTCAGGGCATATACATTAACTGCTGGTATCATCGCACTGAAGTGGCAGTGCTAACGGAAGCCCTGAGACAGCTGTCTTACCCAGTGCCCCGAAAGGGCAGGAGCGTGGATGAACTGGTTGGGGAGTTCATCCAGAACATCTCAGGAGAAAGGCTGGTGTTCGTCCTGGACGAGGTGGACGCCCTGACAGATGATGGCGTGCTTTACGTGCTCAGCAGGACGGGATTGCCTGTGGGCGTTGTTATGGTATCCAACGACCCCTATGCCATGAGAAAATTTGATCAGCGCGTAAAATCATCACTCTCGCCAGTCACAGTCGAATTTGAAAGGTATTCGGTGGGGGAACTCTTCGATATTCTGGAGGAACGCGCCCGGCTTGCCTTCCAGGACTATGACCCCATGGCCGTGAAGGTCGCGGCAAGACTGTCCTACAAGCACGGCTCCGATGTGCGCTACGGACTGAACCTGTTGCTGAGGGCCGGTCGGCTCGCAGGTAAGATGGGACAGCGGCTCGAGGTGCAGCACGTGAAAGGTGTGGAGGTGCAGGAGGACCCAAAAAAGGAGCGAAGGCAGGGGGAGCTGGAAGGGGAACACAGACTGGTTGTCGAGGCCCTGAAGACACTGGGGGGGAGGGCACTCTCTCCGGAGCTCTTTGCCAGATACCGGAAGATTGGCGGCAAAGGAGCCGAAAGGACGTTCAGGAAATATGTCAAGGAGCTCATAGAGCTACAGTTGCTCGACTCGGAAGAGCTTCTAGGCAGGGGAAAGCGCCGGGTCCTGAAACTGCGATAAACCATTTAAGGGGACAACTTCAGAATTGTTAATGAAGTGGGGGTGGATTCTGGCGCTATTTTTGGTGCCCACTTTAGTTCCCAGGCCCGATATAGTTATCCTGAACCCGCAGTCATACCCCTGTGTCGGAGGGTTGTGGGAGGTGCGGTTCAACACCACGGGAAAGGCAGACCTGAGAATAACGCCCGCGGAAGGGACGGAGTGGGAAAAAGACCTGGAGTTCCTTGGCGTTTACTGTGGCTCCCGGAAAATGAAACATGAGTGGGATGGAAACACCATCGTGGTAAGGAATTATGAATGTTCAGAAGGCGGAAAGGAGGTATCGAGGGTTCTTAACCGTGGCAAACACCATCTGGAGTTTGATTTCGGTGGGAAGACTGTGAAGGCACACAATTCCGCCAGCTTCCTGATAATGGAATGGGGGGTCGTGCCGAATGTTGGTGAGGAATGGGTGCAGGTGAACCTGACCTATGAGTATGTTAGCCCCGTGATTGTGGCTTCTCCACAGTACGAGGATGCGGGAGTGCCAACAGTCACAAGAATTGCGAACGTCACATTCACCTCATTCGAGGTCAAGCTCCAGAACCCGGGGGATGGTTCCACACCAACCACAAGGAACGTTCATTACATAGTGGTGGAGGAAGGAAACTGGACCCTGCCTGATGGGCGCAGAATAGAAGCCCAGAGGTACATAAGCACCCAGACTGACTACAACGACAGCTGGACCCCCGTCCAGCAGAGCTACCTGAACATTTACGCCAGTCCGGTCGTCCAAGGACAGGTGATGTCCCACAACGACTCCAGATGGTCGGTGTTCTGGGCCAGTGCCTCCTCGAGGGCGAACCCGCCTTCCGCCACCGAATTCTACACAGGAAAGCACGTGGCGGAGGACCCGGACAGGAGCAGGATGGACGAGCTGGTGGGCTTTATAGTGGCTGAACAGGGCCACGGCACGCTGAACGGTGTGGAATATGACTTTTTCCTGTCGAGCGACGTAGTCGAAGGCGTGACCGACTCGCCGCCATTCTACGTGACTTCCAGCTCCCCCTTTTCCACGGTACCCTCCGTGGGGGTGGTATCATCCGCTGCCATGGACGATGCAAACGGCGGTTGGCCTGCCCTGTATGGAACATCCCCGTTCAACACCACCGGTGCCTTCCTTGTGTATGATGAGGACCAGCTCCTGGACACAGACAGGAGTCACACCTCCGAACAGGTAGCGACCTTCCTGTTCAGCACAAGCGGGAGCTATATCAACAACAGCGCCCCTGTGATATCCAACCCGCAGTTCAACGTCTCCCGGGTCGACAACGGAGAACACGTGAGGTTGAATGTCACCGTGACTGATGATGAAGGTGCCAACGTGACGGCTGTGAATGCCACATTCCGATATCCCAATGGCACCTTGCTGAATGCCAGCATGGTGAGCATAGGCTATCCAACCTGGGAAGTGAACTGGACCGACACCTTCATCCCGGGAAGATATAACGTCACGGACATCTACGCCTGGGACGGGTATGTGATGTCACACTCCAGCTACAGCGATGTTTCTTTCCTGTCCGTGGACACTGAACCCCCGAAATGGTCACAGAACTCCACCAATGATACCACCGCCGGACAGCCGGTGGAACACCGCGTTCACTGGACGGATAACGTGGGGCTCTCAGGATATGTGTTCTCGTTTGACAACTGCACGGGCACCCTGGTGAACGACTCCTGGGTGCCGCTAAGCGGGACCTCGGCATGGGTGAACGTTACCAGGGTCGTGAACAGCACCCCGCACTGCACCATAAGGTGGCGCGTTTACGTGAACGACTCGTGGGATGGCCTGTGGAACATGTTCTCTTCCTCCTATGAAACGGAACTGAAGGCAGACCTGGCAGTGAACCAGGTGGTGGTCAACAACACGGGCCCCAAGGAAGGAGAATGGGTCCTCATTCAGGCCAACGTGAGCAACTCCGGTCCATCCGAAGCGAACTTCTCCAGTATTTGGTTCAACAGCACGGACAGCAATGGTGTGACAAGAGCACTCGGAGAAGTTGTTGTGAATCTCTCGGCCGGGGGATGGGTGTGGGTGAACCTCACCGCCCAGTTCGGCCAGGGGACACATGAGGTAAATGTAAGCGCCCGAACAGCCGGCGATGTGGTTGGGTTGAACCCAAACAATGACTGGAACACCACCAACCTGACGGTGCCAATATGGGCGTATTTCCACGGTAATGTTACAGGAGAGCTCGTGCTGGCAACTTCCAACACCACACTCATATTTGAGTGGAATCCCTCAACAATGAAGGGCAACTTTTTCCTGGTCGATTATGATGCTGATGTGGACTTCCTTAACCTGAAGGCACTGAACGGGACAGACGACCTTCACGAGCTGGATGTGGCTCTGGGAACGGAAAACTGCACGGATAGTGTGAAAAACACCTACGATGCTGATGGAGACGGGCGGGCGGACAACACCAGCAGCTTCAACGTGTATGGCGTGACAATAACGGATGTTCCCGTTGTCAACGTCACATCCGGCTCGCCCTGGCTTGTGGGAATACTGTGGGATGGGGACGATGGCAGCGAATACACCGGAGCTGAAGACGTGGTGTTCGTTGTCGAGCTGAAAGCCTCCACCCGGGGCGCCTTCGGAGTAAACGACTATGAAGCCAAGGCACCATCAAATCTGAAACAGCTGACCGGGAACCTGAACCTGATAGCCACGCGGGTTGAGATAAGATGATGCGGCTGATTTACGCACTGCTGCTCCTCTTCCACCCCCTGGTGCAGGTCGGGGTGACAGGGGTGGTGGACGGCGACACAATAGACACCACTGCTGGCAGGGTTCGCATTCTGGGAATAAACGCCCCGGAACGGGGAGAAAGATGCTATGGAGAGTCCAAGGAGTTCCTCAAGAGCCTCCTCGGGAGCAGTGTGAAACTGGAAAGAGACTTCATCGGGAAGGACAGGTATGGCAGACTCCTGCGCTACGTTCACGCAAATGTGAGCATCCCTCTGGAGATGGTGAGAAAAGGGTATGCCAAGGCATACTGCATTTTCCCGAACTACAGATACAGGTCCGAGCTTGAGGAAGCTCAGGCACGGGCCATGAACGAAGGGAAAGGATGCCTGTGGAAGCCGTCCAACAACAGCTGTTTGCGGATATCTGAGGTCAGCAGGGATGGAGAGTGGGTAAGAATCATGAACCACTGTCCCTGGGAAGCAAGCCTTGAAGGGGTCTATGTGGAAAGTGACGGACGTCAGAGAGAGCAGTTCCACGGTAAGCTCTGCCCCGGCTGTGAGGACTGGAAGTCACTCCGCATGGGGAGATTCGTGATGCTCTTCGACAGCTTTGGATTCATCGACTTTCGCGGTGCCTGAACTGCGACTCAAAAAGGAACCTCACGCGCTCAACAGTGTCCGCCTCTGCCGGACCCTTGTCGTCCCTTATGCGAACCATCCGGGGGAAACGCAGGGCAAACCCACTGGCATACTTCGGACTCTTCTGAATCTCCTGGTAACCAACCTCAAGCACCACCTTTGGCTTGAGCCGAACCTCCTTCCCCCTTTCGGACTCCACAAGGGGTTTGAACATCTCAGTCATGTTCTCAAGGTCAGTTTCGGTCATCCCTGTGGCCATCTTACCCACGGGTAAAAACCTTCCAGTTTCCGGGTCACGGGCGGCAAGGAGATAGCTGCTCAACCAGTTCGCCCTCTTGCCCTCGCCCCACTCGGCCCCAACCACCACAAGGTCGAGCGTCTCCGTTTCCGGCTTGAGCTTGTAACCATACCCGACACGCTGGCCCGGTTTGTACGGGGAATCCAGACTCTTCAACATCAGCCCTTCAAGGTTCTTTGCCAGGGCTCGCTTGTAGAATGCCTCCACCTCCTCCCTGGAGCCGGCCTGTATGAAATCCACAAGTTTCAGCCGGCTGGATTCCTTGAAAACCCCCCGCAGGATGTCGAACCTCTCCCTGAGAGGCTTATCAATCAGGTTCTCGCCATCGAGATAAAGAATGTCAAACAGGTGCGTTTCCACGGGAATCTCCTTCACCATTCTGGCGATATCATATTTTCTCTTTATTCTCTGGCCTATCTTCTGGAAGGGAACAAACCTCCCCGTCCCCGGATCGATACCGACGCTCTCACCATCCAGCACCACCTCCCTCGCCTTCACGGCCTCAAGCACCGCCTCCACTATGTCGGGAAACTGCGCTGTGACATCATCGAGCCGCCGCGTGAATATCAGAACCTTATCCCCCAGCTTGTGAATCTGTGTGCGGAACCCGTCATACTTGTATTCCGCCTGCACGGGGAGACCTGTCCGGGAAATGGCGTCCTCCACAGACTCCGCCTTCGGGTAGAGCATCACCTTCAACGGGCGGCCTGGTCTGAGCTTAACCCCCTTGAGGGCTTCCTCCCCTTTGGAAGCGAGCTCGGCGACCTCACCATAGTCATTGAGAACTGCATGCGCCTTCTCCACCAGAGAAGCAGAGACACCAAAGGTCTTAGCAATCGCATCGCGGACAATTCCCTCACCGACACCGATACGGAGCTGACCGAGCACCGTGCGGATGAGGTATTTCGCTTCTTCCGGTTCAGCATTGCTTATCAACTCCGCCAGGAGGGACACCTTCCTCTCCACACTGCCCACCCCCTCGGAAGAAGCTATCTTTTCAAACGAACCATAGACCCCTTCAACGGTGAGTTCTCTGCTTGCGAGGGTCGATTGCCTGCGGCTCCTGAGAAGACCTGCAGCGGCGGAGCCGAGATCCCCTTCCTCCCTCAGCTTTTTCAGTATCTCAACCTTTGGTGAACCCGTAACCCTGGAAATCGCCATAATCGAAAGGTTCTCGGCAAGGTTGAGCTTTCTCGGGTCCCAGGGTGGGAAGACATCACCCGTGGCGAGGTAAGCAACCTTTCTAATCAGTTTGGGAGGGGTGCTGGAAAAGAGCTTCGAGAGAATATCAACCTTGCGGAGGATTGAAGAACTTGACTCAAGTTCAGCATAGGTCCCCGCCAGCACAGAATACCTCATAGGTTTATCTGGCACGTGAATTAAAAACAGTTAGCAATATAACTTTTTGAGTATTATCTGGAAGTGGAAGCCAGAGACGCCATAAGGAAGAGGAAGTGCGTGAAGAAATACCTCGACAAGCCAGTCTCGATGAAAATCGTCTATGAGGTGCTGGACTGCGGCAGGTGGGCACAGACAGCCCTGGGGGCCCAGAGCTGGGAGTTCGTTGTGGTCAGGAGCAGGACAGCAAAGGCAAGGCTGGCCGAGGTCGCAGGGCAGGAGTGGATTGCCGGAGCCCCTGTGGTGATAGTCGTATGTTCGAACCTTGAAAGGATTGAATTCACCCTGAAAAGGGAGGCGAGGGAATACTCAATAATGGAGGTCTCGGCAGCCGTGCAGAATATTCAGGTTGCAGCCCGCTCCCTGGGGCTGGGAAGCTGCGCTGTTTTTATGTTTGACAGGGAAGCTGCCAGGAAGGTCGTGAAAGCCCCCACAAAGGTTGTGCCGGTGGCGATGGTCCCAATAGGGTATTCAAAAGAGTTTCCGGAGAACCAGAGAGCGCCTTTGAGCGAGTTCTTGCACGAAGAGGAGTTCGGAAGGGCTCCCGAGGAGCCAGTTCCCGGCAGATACAACCTTAAATGGCGGCGAAATCCCCTGATACACTTGCTCGGTTGAAAAATAAACAAAGTTTTAAATAGAAAAGGCGCTGTTGTAATTGTAATGTGGTGATGAAATGATAATCCCTCAGAAGGTAGTTGGAAGAATAAAACACTTCATAGGGCTTAACCTGTATGAAACCCAGATATGGCTGGCGCTGTTGAGCCATGGGGTGGCGACTGCAGGCGAGCTGGCCGAAGCCGCCGGAGTCCCAAGGTCGAGGAGTTACGATATTCTTGAGAGCCTCTCAAAGAAAGGGCTTGTTGTTGTCAAGTCGGAAGGGCGGCCGCTCAAGTATATGGCCGTCCCACCGGAGCAGGGACTCAACAACCTCAAGCGATACTATGAAATGTCTTCTGAGGGAATTAAGGATGAACTTGAAGGGTTGAAGAGTTCCAAGGTGATAAGGGATCTCTCCGAAATCTACAAGAAAGGAGAGATGGTTATGGAGCTTCCAGAGCTCATTGGACTCGTCCGCGAGAAAAACAACGTGTTTTCTCACCTCTCCACAATACTCAACCGCTCGAAGAATGTGGTCAGAATCATGGCGACCCCGGAGGACGTAAAGGAGCTGAACAAGTTCTATATTGAAGGAATAAAGAGTGCAAAGAGCCGGGGGGTAAATGTGCAGGTGCTTGTTCCCGAGGGGACGGAAGCGGGGGAGCTCGCCAAGTATGCCGAGGTCAAGCAGGTCAGCCGACCGATAAGCAGGGCCGTTGTTTCCGACGGGAAGGAGGCGGTGGTCATGTTTATGGAACCGGGAAGTGTGCACCCGACCTTCGATGCCGGGGTATGGGTCAACAGCTCATATGTGGCTGCCACACTTGACAAGCTCTTCGAGGAGGCGTGGAGGGGTTGAACACCTGCCGCTCTTGCAGGTTCTGGTCGAGGGACTGGAGGTGCCTTTTCTTCAAGTTCGAGCCGCCCTCAGCACCGGATGACATAGCATGCAAGAACTTTGTGAGTAGAAAATAGCTGGTTACTTCTTCTTTTTTTTCTTGCCCATAGTTATTCACCACAACACAGGTTAAAAGTGTTTTGGGAAAAAGTTGCAACTTAACAATTTAAACCACAGAGCCCTACATTCAGAATGAGCTGGGGTCCCACACTCAACAAAATCTTGAGAACGAAGGACGCACTTCTCAGGTATTACGGGGGCCCTGAGGGACTGGAAAAGGCAACAAACAGGATGTTGAAGCAGTACCGGGGTCTTCTCCCCTACAGGCGGCAGGAGGTCCCAGCAGATGTTGGAAAATCACTGGCAGACAAATGGGCGCTGTCACTCCCTGAAGAGTTCTGGGAATATGAGGACATGGTTTGGGGCATATACGAAAGCATAAGGAACATAGCGGGGAAAAACTACAGGGCGGGAGAGGCTTTGACCGGTCACGCCAACCCGCTCCTGCGATACTTGAATGGGCTCCAAATAACGGAAAGGGCGCTCAAAGGCTATGGCTCGGTCATTGGAGGAAATGAAAAGGTCACGGTGGTGAATGCCATAATCGGGGAAGTTGTGGCAAAAAAGACCTACTGGGCCATAGTGGAGCTCGAAGGGGACACCGATAGATTCTATGCGTTCTGCAAGGTCCTTGCAAGGGAACTCCTGTAGGTGATTGTGTGGATGCAGACAAACTGATAGAAAATCTCACATATATCGGCGGGGTTGTCGGGAAGTGGAAAGAGTTCTCGAGAAAGGTCGAACATGAAGCAGAGAACCTTGCCAGAGCCCTGAATGGGGCAACCCCGAGCAGCATTGAAAAGCAGGAGGGGGAACTGCGCTACATTGAAGACGCCCTCGAGGATATCAAGGCACTCAACGAAAAGTTCAGTGCCCTGCTCGAATACGGGGAACAAGCCTGCAAGAACACCCCAGAAGTTTACAGCAGTCTGGAAGTGCTTTCCGGGGATGCAGAGGGGCTTATGGTGGCCTACTCCAGGCTCCCCTCCAGACTGGCGGAACTGACAAAAAAGCTCTCCAATTTTGATCGACCTTTGGTCTAAAGCAGCTCAGAGGCAAAGGAATATTAAGCCAGCCGCAGGTATTTTCCATGCGAAAACCATTATTGACAGTGTTTCTGGCAGTGTTGCTTGTGCCAGCGATGGCAGAGAGATTCTACATACACGCAAGGAATCCAGTGATTGAGGCATTCGTGCCCCCAGTGCACAAGTTCCCGCACGCCTTCTCGGCAGAGCTTTCCCCGGGACAGTTGAAGATCCTCGAGAGGTTCGGCATCGAAACCGAGCCCGTCGGCCTGTTCGAGATAACAAAGCCCTACTGCAACAACAACGGCGAATGCGAACCGGAACTGGGTGAGAACCCCAGCTGCGCAGATTGCAAGAACAGCGGCAGAGAATCCCCGGCATGCTATCCGGACAACCAGCTGCCTTGGGGAATTGCCAGGGTGAATGGCGGTTCCGGCGGCGCAGGTGTGGTTGTGGCAGTCCTCGACACAGGAGTTGACAGGGACCACCCAGACCTCAAGAACAACATACTGCACTGCACCTCAAAGGTCACGCACTTCCGCCCGGATATGAGAAACTGCGAGGACGGTCACGGTCACGGGACGCATGTCTCGGGAACTGTGCTGGCAAATGGTAACATAATTGGCGTCGCACCGGAAGCCAGCTTGATGGCCATCAAGGTCTGTGACCGACGCGGACACTGCTACGGAGACGACATGGCTGCAGGAATCTACTATGCGACTGACAACGGAGCAAACATCATTTCAATGAGCATCGGTGGCAATACGCCAGACAGCCAAGTTCTGGCGGCCATTGACTACGCAGTTGACAATGGAGTCCTTGTTGTAGCAGCAGCAGGAAACGACGGACCAGATGAAGGCAGTATAGACTACCCCGGAGCTTATGCGAAAGTGGTGGCTGTAGGTGCAACGGACCAGAATGACAATGTGCCCAGCTGGTCTTCCAGGGGAACTGATGATGGCGACGACGTGATCGATGAACGGGAAATAGAGTTTGGCGCTCCCGGTGTCTCAATAGAATCGACCTACAACGACGGCTGTTATGCATATATGTCTGGCACGTCCATGGCAACACCACATATCAGTGGCCTGGCCGCAAAACTGTGGCAGGGAACTGCAGCATCAACGCGCGACTACCTACGCAGCATCGCAGAGGATATATGGACAACTGGATATGATACTGCAACAGGATTCGGGCTTCCAACAGCCCAATGACTCTTCTTTTTTTCAAAAAGCTTGTGGCTTCCGCATACCCCCAGTGCTGTCGAACCGGAGGTGCCTGCCTCGCGAAGCGTGGAAGACAGCACCTTTTGATCAACCTTTTGAAAAAGGTTGTGGTTCCCCACACACCAGTGCTGTCGAGCCGAAGGTGAAGACAGCACCTTTTGATCAACCTTTTGAAAAAGGTTGTGGTTCCCCACACACCAGTGCTGTCGAGCCGAAGGTGAAGACAGCACCTTTTGATCAACCTTTTGAAAAAGGTTGGTGGGTCCGCCCGGATTCGAACCGGGGACCTCCGCCTTGTAAGGGCGACGTCATAACCGTCTAGACCACGGACCCAACCATTTCGCTTCCTCGGCTTCACCTTCGGCTCGCCTCGTCGCGAAATCGTTGACGGCAACCGATACTCGATTGATCCGCATTAGGGTGCCTCCGGCACCCTCATTTTTGCTTCGCTCCACCCTCCCACACGAGCAGCGGCTCGTGGGGCCTCTCGAACTCCGTTCGAACAGTTGCTTTGAGATGCGCGGAGTGCGGGGGGAGGGATTTGAACCCTCGCAGGCACTAGCCACTGGAGCCTGAATCCAGCCCGTTTGACCTGACTCCGGCACCCCCGCAACTCAACCCTTCGCTCGGGACCCGCTCGGTTTCGTTGATGCCAACCGGTGCCCGGTTGATCCGCATTAGAGTGTCCTTCGGACACCAGGTTTTTGGTCAAGCCTTGTTAAAGCTTGATGGACCGGGGGGGAGTCGAACCCCCGACCTCCAACTTGCGAAGCTGGCGTCATTCCACTAGACCACCGGCCCCAATCAACCTTTCAAAGGCTGCGAGCCAGGGACGGGATTTGCACCCGTGTAAAGCAGATCTGCAGTCTGCCGCCTCGCTACTCGGCCACCCTGGCTAAGAGTCTGGTGACACTAAAAGATTAAATATTATACGCTTGACTCCTGCTGTGAAATCCGCCATAATCTATGTTTCCATCCACCACGGCAATACCGAGAAGGTTGCCAAGGCCATGGGAAGGGTTCTGAAGGCCAAGCTCTGGAAGGCGGGGGAAGCGAATGTTGAGAAACTCAAGGACTTCAAGCTGATTGGGTTTGGTTCGGGCATCTACTTTGCAAAACACCACCAGTCGCTCCTGAAATTTGTCGAGGGCCTCCCCCCGATGAAGGGAAAGAAAGCCTTTATTTTCTCGACGGCAGGGGTGAAGCGGCGGGGGTACGCGTCCAATGCCCACAAGAAATTGAGGGACCTCCTGAAAAGCAAGGGCTTTGACATTGTCGGGGAGTTCAACTGCCCGGGCTGGGACACCTACGGGATTCTCAAGCTGATAGGTGGAATAAATAAGGGGAGACCTAACAGGGAAGACCTTGAAAAGGCGGAAAAATTTGCTAGAGGATTGAAATAGGCATGAGACGGCGGGGGGTTTATAAATCTTTAAATTTTGCAATTCGGTGTGGGGACTCACAGAAGAGGAAGCCCGGAAAAGACTGACCAGCCACGGACCGAATGAAGTAAGGCGGGTCGATAGGTTCAAGGCCCTGAAGCTGGCGTTCGGGCAGTTCAGGGACCCGCTCGTGCTGCTCCTGCTTGCTGCAGCCACGCTGAGCTACTTTATTGGCGAGCACCTGGACGCCGCCCTTATCGTGGCCATCGTGCTGCTGAACGGATTCCTTGGCTTCCTTCAGGAGTTCAAGGCAGAGCGGACCATAGAGAGCATAAAGGAGCGCATAAGGGTGACAAGCAAGGTTCTCAGGAACGGTGAAGTCAAGGAGGTCGAAGCCCGTCTTCTCGTGCCAGGGGATGTTGTGATTCTCGAAGCGGGGGACAGGGTCCCCGCGGACTGCCGGATTGTCATGGGCAGCCTGAGTCTTGATGAGTCCATGCTCACCGGGGAGAGCCTTCCCGTATTCAGGTCACAGAAAGAGGTGGTATATGCTGGAACTCTGGTGGTGAAGGGTAACGCCCATGCTGAAGTCATGGCCACAGGCATGTCCACACGGATAGGTGAGATCTCCCGCCTGTCAGAAGGGCAGACACCGACACCCTTCCAGAGGAAGCTCCAGAACCTGAGTGCCTTTCTCGGGAAGGTTGTGGTGGTCGTGTCTTTGCTCATAGCTGTTGTGGGTATCGCCCAAGGGAAGGAACTGTTCAAGATGATCGAACTGGGCATAAGCCTGGGCGTGGCTGCAGTCCCCGAAGGACTGATAATCCTCTCAACGATGTGCCTTGCCATCGGCGTCAAGCGGATGGCCGACCGGCGCGCCATCGTCAAGCGTCTTCCGGCTGTGGAGGCTCTCGGC
>Ga0190334_1000754_pt1 | contig 14995 bp, 15 predicted proteins | sample 48720478_MG_FD_161270 | JGI IMG/M metagenome (GOLD analysis project Ga0190334, IMG submission 161270) | Hydrothermal vent sediment bacterial communities from Southern Trench, Guaymas Basin, Mexico - 4872-04-7-8_MG | ecosystem: Environmental > Aquatic > Marine > Hydrothermal vents > Sediment ...
TAAAACAAGATGTTTCAAAGGCAATACATCATATTGAAAAAGCCGTTAACTTAGATGATAACTTAAAAGAAATTTTTTCAGAGAAAATTGATAATTACAGGAATATTATTGAAACAATAAATGATGCTTTGAACTCAGAGTTTAAAAAGAATTTATGAAAAAAATCTAAATTTCCATATTCTTAAAATTTTAAGAATACTTTAATATTAAAAATAAGAAAAATAAATTACAACAAATTTGTAGCATATTGTTGGACTAGAAATTCAATTTTTTCAGGTTTTAATTGATTTTTTTCCAATTCTGGGCACATGTTCTCTAAATGATATAATAATTCACTCAAACCCTCTTCAGCTTCTCTAACATCAATATTATCCATTTCATTAATGACGACTGAGCCAAGTAAATGTTTTGATCTCTTGAAAATAATGACATTTTCACCTACTTTAAGCTGTTCTAATTCTGAATTGAAGGATTTTTGAACAAAACTATTAATTGCTGCATACAATCCACCTTGCAAAACATCTTCTCGAGAAGATGATGTTAATGGAATGCCTCCCTTGTCGAATATTGTCACTGCTTTTATATCGATTTTCTTTTTTAACTGCTTGCCTGTTAATCTATAATAAATTTTCATGAATGCTGGAACGATTCCATATCCAGTTTTGCAAGAAATTGGTAAGATTTCAAAGGAATTTATCTTGCTTAATTCTAATTCTTCAATAATTTCTCCTATTTGAGCTACTGGTTGCAAATCGTACTTGTTTGCTAATACAATCAAAGGTTTTTTTTTGAATACATCTGCTAATTTCCATAATTCATTTTTAGCTTCTTTAAATCTTTCTCGATCATAAGCATCAATCATAAAAATTATGCATTCAGTATCGTTCATCTCATGAAGCCATAAATCTCTAAAATCCTTTTGACCACCCATATCCATTACATTAATACGGATTCCTTGAATTTCAATAGTAGTAAGCTCTTTTCCCATTGTAGGAGCATGTTCAATAAAAGTACCATTCTGCAAGAAGGACACTAATGTCGTTTTTCCTGAATTGTCTAATCCTATTATGACTATTTTCTTTTCTTTAGTAAAAATTCTTTTAATTATATCCTTAACACCCATGACATCAATCCTCTTGTTTAGAAAAGTTGTTAAATGTTTAAGTTATAGTAAAAATAATGATTATTAACTATAATTTATTGGATAGTATTTTGTTCTAACAGCACAAAATATTATGGAAAAATCTTAAATATTTAAAAAAAAGTATATCAGAGAATTAGTCTCTTTTTAAATAAATCTCAATGAGGTATAAAAGAATTGATTAATATTGTTTATTTTAAAATTTAAAAAAATAAAAATAAAATAATGTTAAAAAATTATTCTCTAACTACGAATTTAGAAATCCAAGTACTTTTAATTTTTTCTTCAATGTCTTTTTCAGGGAAAATATATTTCGTATAAAAATCTTTTACTCCAAGGAGAAAAAGAAATGACGCAAATCCACGAAAATACAACACCAGATAAATATTAAGTGTTAATATTGATATGGAATAAGCGAAAATATAAATTCCTAGACCAAAAGCAATGCTATTTCTTTTTTTTACTCCTTCATAAATTAGAATAAATGCCAATGGATAACTTACTATTATTGAATATATTATCATAGGAAAATCGGATTCTACGAGCACCTGCGCTTGAGAAATAAAAATTAGTGAAATAACTGGTAATGTATACCATCTTACAGCTTTTTTTATGAAGACCAAAAATGCAAGATACAAAGTAAGAAGTACATAAGATAAAAAAGCATTTAATTTTAATCCCCCGATAAGCTTTTGTTGTATATCGATGACTCCAAACTCATTCAATATTCCTAATACAGAAATAAGTACCTCAAAAGAAATTATTACCATTATAGTCGAAAATAGTCTATTTTTGGTTTCCAATCTTTTCATTAAAAGAATTTTAAGAGAGTACCCCATAAAAGTAATGAAAATTAATGATGCTATAATTAGAAGCAGGTCATACATTTAGTTTTTTACCTCCTCACTTAGTTTTTCTTTGAAAGGTCTAAATCGACCAAGAACGAAATATATTCCAAAAAGAGAATAAGCGATTTGTAGTATTTGTGAAAAAAGTCCCTCTCCAGTAATAATAGTCATGAAAGAAAAGAAAAAGAAGATCCCTAACCCTAATGCACTATTGTCTCTTAAATTAAATCCTATTATGAAGAAAAATAGTAAGCCGATAATAGCTCCAATGTATAAGTATATAGTATACATCTCATAATATCCGGTATAAAAGTAGATAAAAAGCATTCCAATAAAAATAAAGAAAGGAGTATATAGCAACCATTCAATATTATAAGCGTGTGCTATTAAACTCAATGCAAAGCAAACGATAATCCCAACCCCAATGGAAAATATGTTAACAATGCTTAAAGTATTACCTGCAAGCTCGTACGAGAGAAAATTTAAAGGAGCAAAAATTTCATATAGATCACCCCAGAATACCGTTATTGTGTAACCTGTAAAAATTCCTAGCATTATAAATCTAGTAGTATTCCATTCTCCCGTTTCAGAATGTTCTTTTAGTAACTTTCCAAGGAGGATAAATGTCATAATGATAGCAATCGGTATTTCAAATAAATTTGCAATTGTTTGAGTTAAATAAGTTATATCTACCATTAGAAAAAACTCCCCTTTAAGTTTGGTTTCTTTTTTATTAATTTATTCCTAAAATCTTCAAAAATTTTTGAAAATTGAATTTTTATTCCATTTATGTCTATATCTGTTTCTGTATTTAATCCTTGATAGATCTTTTGTTGATTTTCCATTAGTAATTCTTCAGAAAGCATGTTATTTTCCTCTAAGATATGAAAAAGTTCCACCATAACAAATTTGTATAAAAATGCTTTTTCTTTCTTTTCTATTAAAATGGAGTATGAAAGAAGATCGTCTCTCTCATCTGTTTTTGGGATTTTAAAAATATATGATAAGACTTGAAATTTGTTGTATTTATTTAGAATAAAATCGCCAGGCTTCGTGCCAACTGGGAAGCAAATATCCAAAATCTTGTTTGGCTCGCTAATGATATCCGGGAATTCAGGATATACACCAATTATTTCTCTCTTAGAGTTTACATGGCCTCCTAGTTTACAAAAAATTGCCCATTCTGTAGCCATTTGTGAATCACAGAAATTTGTTTAATTCTTATACCAAGAATAGAATTACTTTATATCGTTCAATTAAATGTTGAAGATAAATTTGAAAATAAAGTAAAATTTGTTATATAAAAAATTAGATTTTTTAGATTGAAGTTTGTATTAATGACACAAAAAAATTTGTAATTAAATTCGTTTTAAAATCATAATTTTACATTAACATTGCCTTAAAAAACCTTGGACTTAAGGTCACTCTTGAAAGAATTGGGAGGCTATTGAACAATCGTTCTCCAACCCATCGGTCTCGGCTTGTATCATATTTTGAGAGATCTTTAATGATATGAGCTTCATAAACATATCTTCTCACCGTTTTATCTGTTAAAAGTAATTTCGTGTAAGTATTCCATAGTGTCTTTACATATGAACCTCCACTATAAAAAAGGTATTCACAAGCATCACCATTTCTAAAATATCCCTTTAATAAGATTCTTGAAATCTCCTGATCATATTTAACTAAGTCAGTACTAGTAAAATCACTTTCATTTTCAAACAAGGATTTAAGGACCTTTGCAGCGACATAAGCACTAATTAAACCGCATAAAATTCCTTCATAAAAAAAAGAGGTAACTAAGCCTGCAGCTTCTCCTAATATAATGACACGTTTATTTGTAAATCTTTTTATTGGATGTTTTGAAATATTTCCAGTAATAAACTTTTTCCGATCCCATTTTAAACCTTTTAAGTACGGTTGGATCTTTTTATAGTTATGTAAAATCCGATCTAATTTTTCTACAAGCTCAGAATCAGATTCTTGATTTCCCAAATATCCCGTAGAAATCCTGTCTCTCCCAACATTGAAGAAGAAAGGGCCATTGGAACTAATTTTAACATTTAGATGAAACATGTATTGAAAATTAAAATTTTCTTCTAACACATTTTCATCAGATATAATATTAGTATAAACACCCTTAAATGTATCCGGAGTTCCAAATCCTAAAGTTTTCTGAAGCTCAAATCCTCTTGATCCCGTAGCAAGCGCCAATAATTTAGTTTTATAACTTTCTCCTTTATTGTTTATTAATTCAAAGTAATCTGAATGCTTAACAACTTTAGTAATTCTTTCGTTAAATTTAGTTTCACCGCCATTATCTTGAAATTTTTCTATTAATTTACTTAGAAACAATTCAGTCCTACTAATTTGGCCCAAAGGAGGCCCAAACTCTCTACTATTAAGCAAACCATCGCATTCTTCACTTTTATAATTTAATTGAATGAAAGGTCGAGGAAATATGGTCTTATCTTTCCATATTACTTCATCGATATATGGTTTATCATGTTCTGCGAAAATATTTGTCCTTTCAGGAATTTCTCTATCATAATCCTGGGATTCAACCAATAAAGTTCGCGCAAATTGAGAGACCTTATAAGAAAATGAAGCTCCAGAAACTCCAGCTCCAACCACTATTATATCGTACATTGTTAATTTTTTAAGTCAATAAAAGTAAAAAAAGGTTTTTTTTTCTTAAAAATTAGAAATGAATTGCCTTTCTTTATATTATATTCTCAATAGTTTTAGCAATTTTATCCATGTTAATTTCGGCCATTCCTAAAGGAACACTTGCATCAAAGAGGACCACAATTAACAGAGGATCCAACTTCCAAGGTATTTTTACTATTTTTGAGAATATTTTTTGTTGATTTTCCAAGCGGTAAAAAGTCATATCAAATTCATTGGCAATCATGTGCCTTATTTCTAATTCTTTTAAGGATGATAATAAAATATCTTGTGGAAGAGAAGAATATATTACTCTTCCATTTATTAATAAAAGCGCTGCTCCCGATATTTCATTACCCATCAGCATTTTTTTCAGGAAATCGATAATTTTCTTGTATAAGACCATTTCTGATGCTATTTCTTGATCTCCCGAGATGATTAAATCAATTTTTCTATCAAATGATGGATTTAAAATTTGTTCATCTTCTTCAACACTTTTTTCAACCATGAACTTTCCAAATTCATTCATAATCTCATTGATTCTCGTTTTTATGAAGAGGAGACTCGTAGAAGAATCAGCCAAGATTGAAATAATATAATTCCCAAAAATTTCAAATACGAATCTAAAACCTCCCATTTCTAAAATTTCAGGAGTTTTTTTTAAAATTACGCTCTCTGAAAAAGAAAATATTGCAGAAAAAAAAGGGGTGATTAAATTAGGATTGATTTTATCAAATATTTTAGTAAAATTTCTTGAGTAAATGCATTCTCCAGTCTTACGCAAAATGAATAATGAATGTATTTGCATTTGTTAAATCAAATCAATTATTTGTATAATAGAAAAAATAAAATCAAGTCTTTTAATAATTTTTTATTAGACATTTTAGCATAAAATCATACATTTTGTTCTCGATAAAATGGGTGTAATTGAGGATTTTTATAAAATAAGAAAAAATATTATTTTATACAGAATTTATATTGAAGATATATGTGTTTCTGTTGCAAAATTTGATTATAATTAATCTATCATTTAGTAAGAATATTTTATAAATTGAAATAATAAAAATCTTTAGAAAATAATATGAAAGAAAGTAATGTATTATTTTTCATAATCAAGAGATTTATATAGAAAATTTAATTTGTGTAATTAAAAAGTAGTGAATAAATAAAACACATCTTTATAAAAAAAATTAAATTGCATGAAAAATGTCAGACGAAGAAATAGAGAATATAAAACTTAAAAAAGCCGAAATGTTGATGAAACAAGCAACGTTACCAAAAGAAATTGTTAAAATACATTCAATAGAAGAATTTAATAAATTGGTATCAGACTATAATAACAATGTAATTGTTATAGATTTCTGGGCGGTATGGTGCGGACCTTGCATAACTTTTGCCCCTGTTTTTGAAAAGTTGCAACAGGAGTATGGGAAGGATTACATTTTTGTGAAAGTCAATGTCGATGAAGTAGGCTCTATTGCTGCTCAATACGGGATTACTGGGATTCCTACAACCCTATTCATTAAAGGCGGAAAAGTAATTCATAAAATAGTAGGAGCAGTTCCTTATACGTACATGAAGGAAGTTTTAGATAAAATAAAGTCAATAAATAATTAGAACTCTGTTTTTTATTTTTTTATTTTATTATATTTTATAATTAATTAAATTTTCCAGGCCAGTGAAATGGAAAGCATTTCAAAACAATTAAAAGAAATAATGGAAGAAAAGCGGGTTTTTAGGAGTAGTAATTTATTCAGGTGCATATTAGGTTTAAATGAATTGGAAACTAATGTATTTTCTTATCTTTTGAAAAATAAAATGGCTACGACCATTGAATTATCACGAATTTTTAAGAAAGACCGAAGTTCAATTCAAAGAGCACTTCAAAATTTGATTGAACTAAATATTGTGAAGAGAGATTCAATGTCATTAAAAGAATATGTTCAGTCTCGTGGTTCGCAAAAGAGACATAATAAAAGGGGTTATCTTTATGTTTATAAGGCGAGAGATTTAAACGAAATAAAAAAAGAATTCCTAGACTTATTAAATAAATGGTATAAAACGATGGTAAACTACATTAATTCTTTTGAGACATTATTCAATTGTTTTGAAACGGATGGAGAAATCTGTTAATAAAATTAAAATTTACTCGTTGAAAATAATTTTTATTTAATTATATTTTACATTTTCTTATGAATAATCACAGTAAGAACAAGTCTACTCTTTCTATAATACTTTTTATAATCGTGGTTTCCTTAGTATCTTCTATCTCTAATATGATTTCTCCAAATTTATTGATAATTTCAAACTTCTTTGGGTTTGGGGGGAATACTGCACCATTAGGCACGTTAACATTTACATTTACAATAATGACTGGAATTACGATGCTATTTTTTGGATTTTTAACCGATAAAATTGTAAGAAAATGGATTGTTTTGACTGGGACATTAGTATTTTCAGTATTTTCTCTTTTCACAATTTTAGTTCCTGCTGGACAATATGGATTTCAAGTTTTTTATGCCATTACAATAATAATTGGTGTGGGATATGGCGCTCTTATTCCAAGTATATTCTCATTAATAGGGGACATGATCTCACAAGAAGATAGATCTAAAGGTTTTTCTTTCTTTTCAATTGCATCCTTAATAGGAATGGTTTTAGGAACTGGTCTGGCAACTTTTGCAGGACCTATCGATTGGAGGTTATCATATTTTTTCATAGGAATTATTGGAGTAATTGCTGGCATCTTTTTCCTTTTCTTCAAAGAACCCTCTCGCTTGGGAGTTGATTATCAGAATTTAATACAAAAAGATGCAATTGAATATACTTATAGGATAAAAATATCAGATTTAAAAGTAATCTTTAAAAAAAAGTCGAATGTGTGGTTAATCATTAACTTTGTTGACACAATACCTACAGGAATTATACTTTTTCTATTGTTTGCATACATGGAAACGTATCATGGAATTAGTAGCGATATTACTTTAATCTTACTATTAATCATTTTATTTTCAACGCTTTTAGGAACAATTGTATTTGGATTTATAGGAGATAAACAATTCAAGAAAGGAAAAAAGAGAGCACGTGTTGGATTAGCCTTGATAGGAAATATAGTTCCAATTCCATTCGTATTTATTGCATTAATAATTCCTTTCAAAAGTCCTGATTTGTTTCCGGGACTTCTCATTTGGTTGCTACTTTTTTCAATTGGAATTTTCATAAATGGGGCAGTAAATGGAAATTGGTATGCCACGGTTGTAGATTTAAATCTACCAGAACATAGAGGTACCGTGCTAGCAACCTCAAACTTTTTTGATATTATTGGGAGAGCTATTGGTCCCTTAATTGGTTCTATAATGGCAGATAACTTTGGATTCGTATATGGGATGATGATATCAATATTTTTCTGGATTTTAATTCCATTTTTCTGGATTGGAGTGTGGAAAAATATATTACCAGAAATGGAATTTACAGAGAAAGTATTTAAAGAACGACTAGGCATAGATTCAAAATTAAATGAAAAATGAATATCTAATTATCTAATTATTTATTTCTTTTATAATTTTTATTTCTAATGGAAAAAAGGTTTCTAAATAAGTAAATTATTTCAATACTATTAAATAGCATATTAAAATAAATAAATATTAGATTAAAATTTCTAATTATTGAGATTATTATTAAATGAAACTCTTTTTAGGAGAAAAAATTATTTATATTAGATAAACCTAACATTTATAAAGTTTAAGGCACTTTTAACCTCGAAATTGATAAGTAAAGTTAAATCATGAGTTTAAAGGTGAATTATTTTTGTTAAACTATGTTAATATATTTGTTCCAACATTTATTGCTTTTAGAGAAGGGTTGGAAGCTTCTTTAGTAATTGTCATATTATTATTATATCTTAAAAAATCAGACAGAAAGAAATATAACAAGTTTGTATATTTTGGTTTATTTTTAGGAATTGTTCTCAGTTTATTATTTGCACTACTTTTTACTCTAATGTTCGGTGGTTTTTCAGGATTTTCTGAGAAGATATTTGAAGGAATCACGTTCATGATATCCGGAGTTCTTATTATAACATTAATCATGTGGTTAAGCAAGGAAGGATCAAAATTGAAAATTAATTTGGAAGAAAAAGTAGATTCAGCAATTAATTCAAGCAAATCTTTATCAATTACATTTTTAACCCTAATCATGATTTTGCGAGAAGGCATTGAATTAATATTAATGCTCTCTGGTGCTATTTCAATTGGAGGGACAACTCAACTGGATATTTTTTTAGGCACGTTGATGGGGCTTGCAATTTCCATTATCATTGGTCTTTTAATTTTTTATGGGATGAAAACATTTAATATTTCAAAATTTTTCAAGATTACAAACATCATATTAATCATATTTGCGGCTGGTTTAATTACATATGGAATTCATGAATTCATTGAAGCTGGGATAATAGACCCTATAATTAGTGAAGTTTGGAACATTAAACAAATTTTACCTGAAAATTTTCCTGATGGAAATCCATTGACTCCAGAATGGCTTGAAATAATTGGTTCGCTTCTCAAAACATTATTTGGTTATAATGCTAATCCTTCATTGGTAGAGATCTTAGTTTATCCTCTAATTTTGATAACAATCATTATTACTTCTAAAAGATTATGGAAAGGAAGTAGTATTAAATAAAAAAAATATTATAAGCATGGAAGAAAATTATTTTGTTTGAAATTTCCTTTTTTTTTCATTAGATGATTAATAAAACTAATTAATTAAATATATAATAATAGAAAATTATCATTAAAACAATGGTCATCCAATTTGAATTGCAAGGAAGTTTTACTGTAGGAAAGCCAACATTAGGAGCATTATTGTCGAAAAGGTCAAGGTGTATTATTAAATTAACAGAATCTAATTTAATATTTCAATCAGAGAGAGATAAAATAATTTTTGAAATAAAAGTCTCACACGTTAAAGATTTTTATATAAAAAAGAGATATAATCTAAGTGTTATTGAATTGGAAGATACATTTGGAAATTATTATTCATTTTATGCATTAGAAGAAAAAAAAGAAAATTATTTTAAACCTTCTAAGCTGTTAACGGAAGAACTTTTTCGACACTTGACTAGAGTCATATTGAAAGGAGATGAAACTATCTTTTTTGAAAGCAAATGTACATATTTACCAGAATATCCCGATAAAGATTGGAAAACTAAGAAGATCCAAGGGATCATGCTGCTAACAAATAATTTTTTGTTATTCAAGCCATTTGAGAAACAGCCAGTAATAGAAATAAAAATTTTAGACATTAATAAAATAAAGTCTCAAAAATTGTATAATACAAATTTTTTAATATTAAAGACTTACCAAAAAAAGTATATTTCGATAACATTTTTTAAAAAGCATTTGTTTATTAGAACTCTTGATAAATTTAAACTTGATAAATTTGAAAAATTATTGGAACAAATGAAAATATATAAAGAATCCGAAAAGTTAAACCTTGAAAAGTTAGAGAAAGAAAGAATTGAAAAATTAAAAACCATTTTAGAAGTTTCAACAAGAGTAAAACTGGACATGATGAGAAGCGTTCTAGAGCTTGATGAAAAGACATTCAATGACCAAGTATTTGAATGGGCTAAAAAATATAATTTTATAATAGATGGAGATTATCTTATAGTGGACCCAGAAAAAGTCTCTACTTTTCTTGACCATATTGACTTGTTTCCATTATTCCCTAGGAATAAAAGAAAGATTAAATGTAATAATTGTGGAAGACTCGTTGATTCGAGTGCAACAATTTGCCCCTACTGTGGAGAGGAGCTCCAAACGTAATGAACAATTTAATATTCATTCATGTAGACTAATTTTTACATTAATTTATTGTACGTGTTAAATAGGCAATTGTTCCACCAAGTTTTTGCCGGGACTTTCCTTCAGAAGCTTTTAATATTCCCTCATCTATTAAATCAAATAGGGCATGTTTCAAAGATATTAAGGGAATTTTCTGTAATTCTTTTATTTCAATTAATTCATCAATTGAAATTGATTCTCCTGGTTTTATTAATGAAACAATTAACTTTTTTATATCTTCCAGGTTACTCGTTATGGTCATTATCTTTTGATCGTCTTTAGAAGTAATTTGTACTTCCGATACATTAATTTTTGACATTAGAAATTTCACTTGTTCTTCAAGTAATCTAATCCTTCCTTTAAGTTCTGATATGATTTCATTTACGTTTAACTTCTTGGTTTTCTTTTCCTTTAGATACTTGTCAATAAGGGAATTTAATGTACTTGCTGGAATACCAGCATTTTTTATTTTTTTAATCTTAGCTGCTTTTTTATCACTTTTTTTTAATTTAATACCGCATTCTTCAGCCAATTTTTCAAGCATTGGAACCGTTAAATCTTTCAAATCTGCCATGTTTTGATTCCGCATGAATTTAATTTCAAAATTCTCAATAAAGATGGAAAAGAATCAATAATATAAAAATTAATTTAAAAAGTTAATAAAATTAACTTCCATGAATTACTTGATATACCTTTTCAATAAACTTATATATTTGGTTGGATAAATTTTCTGCATCAAGAGTTAAGACCCGAAATTTAACGACTATCTCATTAGAAAAATCCATGATATGAAACCTTGGCTTGAAACCAAATATGTCTTTAAATCTTTTACAGACATTTTCCATCATGTCAACTTTAATTCGAAATTTCTCGAATGGAATTCTCATTTTAAAGTTATAAACATGTAAATCATTAACATCTTTTTCTCTTATTTGATTGAATAGATTTCTTAATTCTTCATTTTCTTCTTTTCTTATCTCTTCATTATATTCATCAATATCGAGCCTTGCATTACCGATGTCTTGAGGGACTCGAATTTCTCTTTTAAATCTCCTGAAATTTTTTTTAGTGGACACCTTTATTGAATAATTTAATACAATTGATGACAAAATATCTGAATTTGAAATCTCAATTGGAACTTTATCAAAAGTTTCAATAATTGTTTTAGTTAGAGAAAAAGATTTCACAATACCTTTCTCTCCTTTAACTTTAATAACATCTCCTATGTCAAATGGATCTATTATCCATAATAAAATCCCAGCAACTGAATTAGAGAAAATCTCACTCGTAGCGAAAGCTATTGCCGTGCTTGACATGCTCGTAATAATTGCAATTAGAGATGATGGTAGACTTGAAAAAGATGGAAACCCCTGTATTAAAAGAAATAATACTATTATAACAGAGATAATTTTAATAACAAATTTTATTTTATTTTGTTGAGAAATTTTTAACTTTTTTAACCTATAAATTAGTAACGAGATTAATCGGTTAAGAAAGTATAAGCCAACTGAAATTAATACTATATAAACTAAAGCTTCTAAATCTGTTTTAAAAAGCGATTGCATTAAATTAAAACTCAACAATATCATTCATTTTTCACCTCTTATTAAAATTTTATTTCGCTTGTTTTTCTTATATTCGTCCCATCCATCATATATAGTCTCTTTATATACTTCATAGACTATGTCTCGCAAAAGAGAATCGCAATAATTAAGGATTAAAATTGGCTTTGTGGTCTTAATATATAATTTTAGGCGTACTCTTCCATATCTTGTCATATCAATAACATAATCAGGTGATTCCCCAAAAATTTTCTCATACTTTTTAAAAACCTTCACTAATCGATCTTTTAAAGTTTCTGGATTAATCTTTCCAAGAATTTCTACTTCTTTAACATATTTGGTGAATTTAACTTGAACGGATAAAATCTTACTAACAAGATCCGTGTATTCTTTAATTTTTTTTAGCTTCTTTTGCTTCTTCATTCTTCTCTTTTTGATATTTTCTAAATTTATTTTTTCGTGTGTAAATTTTATTATTTTCGACCCATATACACTCCTATTAGGAATTATTATTCGAACTCCATCAAACTCTCTTATTTTTGTATAATTTAGATTAATTTCTTCAACGATTCCTTGTATTCCATTAGTTTCAATTAGATCTCCTACTTCAAATTGCTCCGAACCCAACAGCAAAACTCCAGAAGCAATATTATTTACAATCTTTCTTAAATTCAATGATATTGATATTATAAGAAAAGAAATGATCGCAAGAGTTAATTCTGGTGAAAATAATGATAAAAGCCAGAATACAAAAAAACTCCAAATTATATTTACTATAATTGAAATTATTATTTGGTAAAAACGTTTTTTAAAAAAGAAATACATGAGATTGATAAAGGGTTTTCTTAAAATTAGTATTATTACGTTAATTACGAGTAAATTTTTAAAAGAAACATCCCAATAAGAAAATAAATAAACCCATATTAAAAATGGAATCGAAATGAATGCTAATATCAAATAATAATATATCTTTTTCAAAATCATCACCTTTTTATCTTTATAAATATTTCTTCATGATAAATTCAATTTTTCACCGATGGGAATAAATATTGATTCAATTCCATTATTTTTCAAGAAATCTACGAGCTTTTTGGCAGATTCTTCCTTATTCTCGGTAAAATGATAAGGAACTACTAATTTTGGCTTTATGTTTTCAATAAATTCTAAATATGATTTAAAATGATCTTCAAAACAAGCAATAAAGCAACAGTCTATTCCATTTTGAATTTCCCCTAATTCTTTAGAAAATGTATTCGAATCTGCAGTGTGGAGTATTTTTTTACCATCAATTTCAACTAAAAAAGCAACACAATTTTCAGCCTTCCAGCAATCATTGTTAAGTACAATAATCTTTCCTGAATTTAATTCAATTAAGTCTTCTGGTTTTATTAAAACAAAAGGCATGTTGATTTTTTCTTTCATATAATTTGGAATATAAATGATGAGATCTCTGTCTTTACTTGAATAATTTTCCTTAATTACATTTAACTTATTTAGGTCGAAATGATCATCGTGATGATGTGTAATTAAAACCCGTTCAATCCCTTTTTTTGGGGCTTTTAAGAAAACCGGATCTATGATAACATGATCACTGCTTCCTTCAATTTCCAAGCAAGCATTTCCTAAGAAACTACAAATCACCACTTTCAATTTTCACCTTTAGGATGTAGGAACTATTAAAATCCTTAATTTAATACTTAAAATATGATTGATTTATTATAAGAAGTCATTTAAATGACAAATTTAGATTATTTTCTAAATTTGAATTTATTCCACATATTTTTATCTATTTAGTATGATTTAATCTTTTTGAATCTAAAAACCTTTCTACTGAAAGAATTAATTAATATAGCAGAAACGCTAAGAATCATTGCTACCATGGCCCATACAGGAGCAATGAGACCTAAAATAGCGGTTGATACACCAATGGCATTAAAACTAAAGGCAAGAATAATGTTTTGTACCGTTTTGGTATAACTTGACTTGGCAATATGATATGCATTTAATACATTTTGTACATTTGGATTAATTAAAATAACATCCGCTGATTCAATCGCAATCTCCGTACCTGAGCCCATGGCAATGCCAACATCAGCTTGCATTAAAGCAGGAGCATCATTTATTCCATCTCCTACCATTGCTACTTTCAATCCTTCAGATTGTAAATTTCTAATTAAATGAACCTTTTCTTGTGGTAAAACACCTGCAAAAAATTTTATCGAACCCAAATCTCTTGAAATCGCTCTTGCAACGATTTTATTATCTCCCGTGATCATTATTGGTTCAATGTTTAATGATTGTAATTCTTCGATAACTTCTTTAGCATTTTCTCTTAACTCATCTCTCAATAAAATCATTCCAACTAAAGTTTTATTTTTTCCAATATATACAACCGTCAAGCCTTCACTTTCAAATTTTTGAGAATATTGATTCAAACCTTTTATAATAACTCCATTTTCTTGCAAAAATTTATAACTTCCAACTAAAATTTCATTATCATCAATCAAACCCTTAATTCCTAATCCTGGAAATTCTTCAAAATCATCGACTTTAGCTAACTTAATCTTTTTTTCTAATGAATAGCGAACTATTGTTTGAGCTAAGGGATGTTTTGAACCAATTTCTAAACATGTAGCTAGCTTTAATAGATAATTCGTATCGTAATTTCCAATATTTTTAATTTCAACTACTTTAAGTTTTCCCATTGTTAATGTTCCTGTCTTATCAAAAACAATCGTATCAATATCCTTAAAAGCTTGAAAAGCTGCTGCTGACTTCAAAAGAATCCCTTTTTCTGCTGCAAGACCGCCTCCCCTGATCATGGCTAATGGTGTTGCCATTCCTAAAGCACAAGGGTATCCCATTACTAGGACTGCAAGAGTGGAAAATAAAGCTTTATCAAAAGAAATTTGATTGTATAAGAAAGATAGATAA
>Ga0190334_1000755_pt1 | contig 14992 bp, 8 predicted proteins | sample 48720478_MG_FD_161270 | JGI IMG/M metagenome (GOLD analysis project Ga0190334, IMG submission 161270) | Hydrothermal vent sediment bacterial communities from Southern Trench, Guaymas Basin, Mexico - 4872-04-7-8_MG | ecosystem: Environmental > Aquatic > Marine > Hydrothermal vents > Sediment ...
ATTGCTAAGGAATATAAAAAACGTGGAGAACCCAAAATTTATATTACAAAAGAAATGTGGCCATTGTATATCAAGGTTTTAGGAATAATATTGGGATTAATCATCGCATTAAATCTGTTGAATTTAATAATAATTTATTTAACAGGTCAGGTTAATGACTCAATAATAGGGAATGCTGTTAATAACATTCAATTAGGATTCTTATATGGATTTACGATTGTAACGATAATTTTCGTGATTTTATCAATGGAAGGATATTTCCCCGAGGATTTTCTCTCCAAGAAAAAAAGAAAAAATAGAAGAAAGGCAATCGAGCTTGCTGCAAAAGAAGGAAGACCTGTTCAACCAGCAGATTTTTTAACATCAGAGCCGTTCATATACCCTGCATCAGTGATAATCGGTGGTTCTATAGGATTAATAATTGGATTCTTATTAGTTTTCAATATTTTTCCGAGTTTCATATTTACTGATACTTTTTTATACTTTCTTGAAATCGTGGGTTTATTATTAATTGGCGAAAGCATTTTAAACATATTACGAGGTATTTTTGGCAATAATTATCCAGAAAGACATCAAGTAATTCATGTACTCTTGATAATCATTAAGATATTATGGATGTTGCCATTTTTCTACCTCCTAAATTCTCTATATGTATCTTCATTTTTCACTGAAATATTCATGCCACCAGAAATTGCTACAGAACTCATCGATGACTTTGAAGTGATAATTATTATTATTTTGATAATAATTCCGTTAACAATTATTGAAGATATCTATAAAATCGTTAAATTGCAGAAATATATCAAGCTCTATTAAACGTTTAAAATATATTATAAGATTTTTTTTTCATATCGTAATTAACATTCATTAAAGAATAAAATTTCTTCTTCAAAATGAATCTCTTTTATTAATAATTATAACGAATTAAATAATTCAGCATTCAATTTTGAATTACTTACCAATATATTTCATAGATTTATATTCTAAAAAACGATTAACCTTCCATGCTAAATTAATTAGTTCGTTATATATAATTAATACAAAAATAATTATTATTGAATTAATTGATTAATCTAACATGGTTTTCTTATTTAATTGCAATTTATAAATTTTTTAATCTTGAATAATTAAATAAACTTTAAAGAAGGTCTACTGATGAAAGAAAAATATGAATGGGAAGATATTGAAATATTTAATATAAATAAGGAACAACCTCATAGCAGTTTTTTTATTTATCCTGATGTGGAATCCATAAATCAGGAGGATATTAAACAAAATCAATTTTACATTTCTCTAAATGGAATTTGGAAATTTAATTGGGTAAAAAAGCCAAGAGATCGCCCAAAAGACTTCTATAAATTAAATTTTAGCGATTTAAATTGGGATGATATTTCCGTGCCCAGTAATTGGCAAATGAAAGGGTATGGAATTCCCATATATACAAATATCAATTATCCTTATAGCATTAATACCGAAAAGATTCCTGGCATAGATCATGATTATAATCCAGTTGGCTCTTATAGGAGAGTATTTAACATACCAGAAAGTTGGAAAGACAAGGAAATTTTCATTCACTTTGAGGGCGTTAAATCAGCTTTTTATATTTGGATTAATGGAAATTTTGTAGGATATAGTCAAGGATCCATGACTCCAGCGGAATTTAACATAACTAAATATGTTAAACAAGGAAAAAACCTCTTAGCAGTAGAAGTTTATCGTTGGTCAGATGGCAGTTATTTAGAAGATCAGGACATGTGGAGACTTAGTGGAATTTATAGAGATGTATATTTATATTGTGTACCTTCAATTTATTTGAGGGATTTTTTTATCTATTGCGATTTAGATGAAAATTATGAGGATGCCACATTTATATTTAATGGAAAAATAAAAAATTCAAGCCATAAGAATGTGAAAGATTATCAACTTGAAATAATCATGAAAAGAAGTGAAAAAGAATTAAATTCACTAGTTTTTTCAGAAAAACTTCATTTTTCAATAGAATCAAGTAAAGAAAAAATAATAAAATATGAAGTGAGAATAAAAAATCCGGAGAAATGGACGGCAGAAACTCCAAACTTGTACGATTTCATTATAATATTAAGAAATGACAAGAATGAAACTCTCGAAGCAATTAAGCAAAAATTTGGTTTTAGAAAGGTTGAAATCAAGAATAACCAATTTTTAATTAATGGGAAGCCTATTTTATTAAAAGGTGTTAACCGTCATGAACATGATCCTGATCAAGGCAGAGCAATTACAAAAGAAAGGATGGAGCAGGATATAATCATAATGAAACAAAATAACATCAATGCTGTTAGAACAAGTCATTATCCAAATCACCCCTATTGGTATGATTTATGCGATAAGTATGGCATTTATGTTCTTGATGAATGTAATTTAGAATCACATGGTTTAAGAGAGAAACTTCCAAATAGCGATCCCAAATGGGTCAAACCAGCAGTGGACCGAATGACAAGAATGGTTGAACGCGACAAAAATCATCCTTGCATAATAATGTGGTCCTTGGGCAATGAAGCTGGTTTTGGAAATGTTTTCTATGAAATGAAAGACGCTGCCAATAATATTGATAAAACAAGACCGATTCACTATGAGGGAGATTATAAATTTGAATTAGCAGATGTAGTTAGTTTTATGTATAGATTACCGAATCAAATAAAGAAAATCGCCAAGCAACATTTAAAGAAAAATTTAAACAAACCAGTAATGATGTGCGAATATGCTCATGCAATGGGTAATAGTCTTGGAAATTTCCAAGAATATATGGATGTATTTGAAGAATTTGATAATTGTTTTGGTGGATTCATATGGGATTTTATAGATCAAGGCTTGAGAAAAATTGATGAAAAGGGACTTGAATTTTGGGCATATGGTGGAGATTTTGGTGATGAACCCAATGATAAAAACTTTTGTATAAATGGCATTCTTTTACCTGATAGGAAGCCAAATCCAAGCCTTTATGAAGTTAAGAAAGTTTATCAAAATATAGCAGTAAAACCAGTTGATCTAAACTCAGGAATTTTTGAAGTGCATAATAAATTTTATTTTTTATCATTAGATTTTGTAGAACTATATTGGGAATTGACCGCTAATGGAAAAATAATTCAAGAGGGCCATTTACCACCATTGAACTTAGAACCTAATGGGAAATCCAAATTAAAAATTCCATTTTTTAAGCCTCAATTAGAACCTAAAACAGAATATTTCTTAACAATAAAATTCTTATTAAAGAAAGATGAAAAATGGGCTCCTAAAGGCCATATTATTGCTTGGGAACAATTTAAAATACCATTTGAAACTCCTGAAGGAAAAATAATAGATCTTGAATCAATACCAACTTTAAAATTTAATGAAGATGAGCAATATTTAGAAATACTTGCTTCAGATATCAATATTAGAATTAATAAGAACTCTGGAGAACTTATAAGCTTGAAAAAAGGATCTAAAGAAATATTATTGTCTCCTTTAAAACCTAATTTTTGGAGGGCTCTCACGGACAATGATTTAGGTGAAACTTATGTTAAAGAAGCACCAGTAGAAATTGATGATAGATGGAAACATGCTGTTAATGAGAGAAAATTATCTAAGTTTAATATAGATAGAAGTTCAGCTAAAAAAATAAAATTGGAATTTTTCTATGACATACCATTATTTTCACAAGAATTCTATATCTCATATACAATATTTGGAAGTGGAGATATTTTAATCACGAATTCCATAATACCTTTGATGGAAATGATTAGATTCGGCATGCAATTGAAAATGCCGGCAACGTATGATAATTTAACTTGGTTTGGAAGAGGACCTCACGAAAATTACATTGATCGAAATAGAAGTGCGGCTGTTGGTTTATATGAAGGAAAAGTTAATGAATTAATCCATAATTATGTTAGACCACAAGAAAATGGCAATCGAACTGATATTAGATGGGCAGTTTTAAAAGACAATGATGGATTTGGTTTGTTAGTTCAAGATATTGGTGGAACTTTATTAAATATAAGTGCTTGGCCTTATACCATGGAGGATTTAGAAAATGCAAGCCATATTAATGAATTAAATAAAGGAGATTTAATCACATTAAACATTGATTATGGTCAAAAAGGAGTTGGAGGAGGACTTTTTGGTTTAAATGATGTCTTAAGTAAGTATAGGCTAAAAAAAAATCAAAAATATGAGTATTCATTTTTATTAAGAATTATAGATTTAAAAACTGAAAATCTTGAAGAACTGTTAAAACGTAAAATGAGAGAATTATTAAGTTAAAAAAAATCGTTAAATGATGGATTTTTAATGATGTAAAAAAAATTTTTGAATGATTCATAAAAACATTGATTTTCGAACATGATTTCAACTTTAAATGAATATTTTTTTAAAATTTAAATTAAATAATTGAACCAATAATGAAAATTGAGGATTTTAAGTTAGAAGAATATTTTGCTAAACATGAATTTAGCGCAAAATATTTGTTATGTAGTTCTGATTGCGAATCTTTTTCCATTAAAGAATTGTTAGCATTAGAAGATGATGCTGAGAGAAATTTTAAAGAGCATTGGCTAGGTTATACTGAAAATTTAGGAAGCCCATCCTTGAGGAATGAAATTTCTAATTTATATGGCAATATTGATAAGGAAAACGTGATTGTTTTTTCTGGGGCGGAAGAAGGAATTTTCGTTTTCATAAATACAGTTTTAACTGAAGGAGATACTATCATTGTTCAATTTCCTTCTTATCAATCTTTATATGAAATTGCAAGATCCATTGGTTGTAAAATCGTAAAATGGGAACATGAAGAAATTAAAAATTGGGAGCTCGATTTAGACTTATTAGAAGATTTGATGAGAGAGGATGTAAAATGTTTAGTTTTAAATTTTCCGCATAATCCAACGGGATATATTCCAACAATGAAACAATTTGAAAGAATTATAAATATTGCTGAAGAAAATAATGTCTTGATTTTTTCAGATGAAGTTTACCGTTTCTTGGAGCATGATGAGAAATTTAGATTAAATGGAGCCTGCAGCTTGGCTGAAAACGCCGTTTCTTTAGGTGTCATGTCTAAATCGTTTGGTCTGGCAGGTTTAAGGATCGGATGGATTGCTACAAAAAATTTAGAGTTAATTGACAAACTAAGGAAATTTAAAAATTATACTACAATCTGTAACAGCGCCCCAAGTGAATTCTTAGCTGAACTTGCTTTAAGAAATAAAGATAAGATAATATCAAGGAATTTGGGAATTATCAAGAGAAATTTAAACTTATTAGATGAGTTTTTCAATGATTATTCTCACTTATTTAAATGGATTCGTCCAAAGGCAGGATCAATTGGTTATCCTAGACTTTTGATTAAAGAAAGTTCAGAAAAATTTTGTCTAAATCTTCTGAAAGAAAAAAATGTATTATTGATGCCAAGTAAATATTACAATCACGATGATAATCATTTTAGAATAGGCTTTGGAAGAAAAAACATGCCTGAAGCTTTAGAAAAATTAAAAGAATATTTAGAAGAAAAATATTAATAATTTATTATTAAACTTCAATTCCATTCATTTTAGCAAGAACTTTATACAACCCTTGTGTACCAAGATTCTCAAGACCAAGGGCCATAGCAGACATGTAAAATTGATATGCTAATGCTAAACCTGGAAGTGATAATTTCATTTGTTTTGCTTCTTGAAGTGCTATGCCCATATCTTTTACGAAATGCTTTATAAAGAAACCTGGATCAAAATTATTTTGGACAATTCTTGGACCCAAATTATTGATTGACCAACAACCAGCAGCCCCTTTTCCTATAACGTTAATTACTTCCATTAGATCATTTCCTGCTTTATAGGCATATAATAATGATTCAACAACACCTATCATTGTTGAAGCGATTAGTATTTGATTAGACATTTTAGTGTGTTGTCCAGCGCCGGCTTTCCCCATATATGCGATATTTTTTCCCATTAATTGAAGCAATGGTAGTATTTCTTCATATATTTCTTTATCACCTCCTACCATTATAGCTAAAGTGCCCTCTCGAGCACCAATATCGCCTCCAGAAACAGGAGCATCAACAGCATGAACACCCATCTTTTTTGCTTCTTCGTAGATTCTCTGAGCAAGAGTAGGTTCTGAAGTTGTCATATCTACAATTATGGACCCCTTTTTAATACCCTTTAAAATCCCAACTTCTCCAAAATATACTTCTTCTACATCTTTAGGAAAACCTACGATTGTAAATACGATTTCACTATTCTCGGCCACTTCTTTTGGGTTAGAACACCATTTAGCACCTTTATCAATTAATTCTTGAGCCTTAGCTTTAGTGCGATTATAAACATTCATTTCATAACCAGCATTCAATAGATGAGAGCACATCGATTTTCCCATCACGCCAGTTCCAATCCAACCAATTTTCTTCTTCAATTTATACTCCTCCTCATTTATTCATTTTAAATTATTTTACATAAAATTAAAAAGAATTTTAATTAAAAGCTTTTTTTTAAATTTACATTAGTTTATTGAAATTATATTTCATATTTTAAAATTATTTACTAAATTTTTAAAAAACATTATTTGTTTTATTAGGTTTTTATCATCTTTTCTCCCAAAATAAATTCCCTTTTTTTACATTATCAATTCTCGTCCTATGTTTTAATGCTGAAACTGCTTGAACCGTTTCCTTTATCGAATGAAAGACTGGAATGTTTGCTAATTCTAATGATTCGATTATTAAGGAGTATTTAGAAACATAAGGCACAAAACATACTAATGGTTTCTTTTTAGACAATACAACATTAGCAATTCTTCTTCCTATTTGGAATGATATGTTTGGAGGATAAGGGAGTAATAACAATATAATACATTCGACTCTCTCAATATCAGATAAATATCTTATGATATTTTCAATATCCATATCTAAAACTGAACCAGTTAAATCAATAGGATTGTTAAAAGCTGCAATTTCTTTAGCTACAGGATTCATTAACTCTTTTAAGTCTTTTTTCTCTTCTTCTGTTAACTGAACCGGATTCAGACCATATTTATTTAACATATCAGAAGCTATAACACCATGACCCCCAGAAACAGATACTACAACCACATCTCCATACGTAATAACATTATCTCCAAAAGGTTTCTTTTTATGAGATAAAACATCATATACTTTTAAACAAGTTAATAATTCCCTTTCTGAATGAGGATTTATTATTTGAAACTGTCTTAATGCTCCTTTTAAAATCTTATAATTTCCAGCTAGACTTGCAGTATGCGATTGAGTTGCTATTTTACCCTCCTTAGTCTTACCTCCGAAAAATGTTATGACAGTATCTTCTGATTGTTTTGCAAGATTGAAAAATTCTCTCGCCTTTCCCTCCTTAAACCCTTCCAAATAAAATGCGATATTTGTTGTTTCTTTATCTACCTTGCTAAAATATTCTAACAGCATTACTTCATCTACTACTGCTCGATTGCCTATTGAAACTGCTGTTGATACACCAATATTTCTTTCACTAAACTTTACAAAAAATTGATCCACTAATACACCTCCGCTTTGGGAAATTAATGCTACTGATCCTCTTGGAGGGCGGGTAATTCGCTCAGTTGGTAAAAAAATAGTGTCTACTATTGGAGGAGCATATACTCCAAGACAATTCGGTCCAAGAATTGCAATATTATTTTCAAATGCTAGTTTTTCTAACTTTTCTTGTCTTTTTACTCCTTTTCCTCCGATTTCAGCAAATCCTCCTCCAATAATTACACATGCAGGAATATTTAGATCAGCGCAATCTTGCACGTAACCTAACGTATCATCAGGTCCGACAGCAACTATTAATAGGTCTGGAATTTCGGGTAATTTATCTAATCTGTCATAGAGTGCTACTCCTTCGACCTCTCCCCCTCCTGGGTAAATACCATATACTTTAACATCCATCTCGAATTCATTTTTTAGTAAAACAATTCTACCAGGAGATAAAGGATTCTTTTTTGAAACCCCAACAACAGCCATTGATTTTGGCTTGAAAAGCTTTGTTAAGTCCATTTTTATCAAAATATTTAACTTAATTTTTATGAAAAATTAAAATGTAATTTTTAAAATTTAATTGTTAATTTCGGTTAATAACTATTTTTTGTTTTTAGATAATAGTTTTCAAATTGAGAAAAAGTTTACTTTTCAAAAATAACGATCTTATTAATTTCATTAAAGTTGGAAAAAAATTTATAAGATTTATTTAGAAAAAAAAAAAAAATAATTATCAATTCTTTTTCGAAAAAATAGATTGAAAAAATCATGCCAGAAAATAATAGAAATGAAAAATCTTTTTCTTATAAAAAAGGATTTTTCTATGGAATTGGACAATTACCTGATATTACAGCATACCAAACATTCACTTTTTTAGTTTTTACTTTTTATTATGCAGCCGTGGGGATTGATATAATTTTAATATCAGTTGCTTTCATTATATGGGCAATTTGGAATAGTTTCAACGATTCTATCGTAGGACATTTTTCCGATAAAACACACTCAAGATGGGGACGACGAATGCCTTGGATAATTGCATCGATTGGTCCATTAGCACTAATGGTTTACCTATTATTCACGCCTCCACTCTTGTTTGGAATTAATGACAAACTCATTAATTTCATATATTTCTTTATTGTCATTATAATTTTTGAATTCTGCTTTACAATGTACGATTTAAATTTTACCGCATTATTCCCAGAACTATTCATGACCGTTGAGGAAAGAACTAAGGGAAACATGGCAAGGCAGATATTTGCGATTTTGGGCTTAATTATGGCATTTGTTTTGCCAGGATTGTTTATCTCGGATTATTCAGACCCCGCATCATTAGGACAATATCAATTTTTTGGAATAATCGTAGCTATCATCATTTTAATACCCGCACTCATTTTCCTTAAATTAACACCACGGGAAAAACTTGAATTCAGCCAAGATTATAAGTCTGCTCCAAATTTTTTTAAAGCAATGAAAACTTGTCTTAAAAGTAAGTCGTTTAGATGGTATATTCCAGCAGAAATCGCAATCTGGTTTATTTATGGTCTTTTGCCCGCAATAACTCCTTTATATGGGAAGTATGTTTTAAATATAAAAGATACCCTCTTGTTATCATTATTGCTAGGTTTCACCTTCATTGCTGCCGCCATCTTCATGATATTATTATGGAAACCATTAGTCCAAAAAATTGGACCCAGAAAATCTTGGCTGATATCAATGGTAATGTGGATTATTGTTTTATTATTTCTGTTATTTATCAGTGATCCTATCTCAGGAATCATAATATTCTCCCTACTTGGGATTGGATTATCCGGATCGATTTATATCATTGATATTATCATTTCTGACATTGTTGATGAAGATGAAATTAAAACAGGTATTAGAAGAGAGGGTGCTTATTATGGAATTAACATGTTCCTAATGCATCTATCAACTATTTTTGTATTTCTCGTAATTGGTCCCGTTTTTATTATATCAAATTGGGAAGTTTTTGATCCGGCAAACGTGCCTATTTTCGGATTGCGAGCATTAATGTCAATTTTTCCCATTATCGCCTTGATAATAGCCATACTAGTTATATATAAATATCCTCTAGATGGCGAAATCTTAAAAAAAGTTAAGGAAGAAAGAGAAAAACTACATCAAGAAAAAAAATCACGGATTTAAAAAACTTAATTAACATTTTTTTATTTTTTTAAAGAATAAAATATTTAATAAGTAATAAAATGAATTAGAAACATCAAAAAAAAATATAATGGAATAACAAATGAGAAATAAAATTAAAAGCAATGCTTGGAAAGCTGTTTTTTACAGTTTTGGACAGATAAGTGATGTTACTGCTTATCAATCATTTATATTATTAATTTTTACTTTCTATTTTGCGGTTGTAAAGATTGATATCCCGTATATTACTTTAGGGTATTCAATATGGAGCGTGTGGAATGCCTTTAATGATCCAATGATTGGCTACTTTTCTGATCGAACACATACAAGATGGGGGCGCCGATTACCATACATCATCTTTGCATTTGTTCCACTAGCAGTAATTTTAATTTTATTATACACACCCCCAGTTTCATTTGGAATTACTAATGAATTAATCAATTTCATTTACTTTTTCATTGTTATAATCGTTTTTGAACTCTTTTATACGGCATATAGTCTTAACATGACATCATTATTTCCAGATATCTTCCTCACGGAAAAAGAGAGAACGCAAGCTAACAATATAAGACAAGTTTTTACTATTATTGGATTAATCTTTGCATTCATCCTTCCAGGTTTAATAATTTCAGACTATTCAAACCCTGCATCGTTGCCCCAATACCAAGAATTTGGAATCATTGCCGGAATAATTGTAATTATAGGAGTAGTCTTATTCTTACTTTTTGGACCAAGAGAACGCGAAGAATTCAAGCAAGATTATAAAAAAGCATTTGGGTTTTTTGGAACAATTAAATATTGTTTTAAAAGCAAATCTTTTAGATACTATGTTATCTCTGAATGTTGTAATTGGTTTGTATATGGAATGCTTCCTACTATTATCCCACTTTATGCAAAATACGTTTTGAAAGTCTCAGATGCCCTCTTGACTTCATTATTATTAGGTTTAACTTTTATTTCGGCTACGATATTTATGACAATACTATGGAAACCGGTTGTTAGAAAAATTGGTAATCGAAAATCATGGATCATTTCAATGTCTATATGGATAATAACCTTGATTCCGTTATTCTTCATTAATGATCTCATATCTGGGATGATAGTTTTTTTCTTGATTGGTATAGGTTTATCCGGATCATTCTTTATCATTGATTTGGTTGTTGCTGATATTGTTGATGAGGATGAAACCGTCACTGGAATGAGGAGAGAGGCCGGTTATTATGGAGTAAATGCTTTTGTACTAAGATTTTCTAATGTATTTGTAATTTTAGCAATTGGTTTAGTTTTTAGTAATATTGGATGGATGACATTTGAATCCTTACCTGTTATTGCAGATGTAATCTTAGGTTTAAGAATCTTAATATGCCTATTTCCATCGATTGCACTTATCGTAGCAATTTTAGCAATATACAAATACCCATTACATGGTGAAAGGTTAAAGCAAGTGAAAGAGAAACTTCGAGAAATTCATGATAAAAAAAGAACTAAAGTTACATAAAAATGATATTAAAAAAACAATTTTTTTTTATTTAATTAATTCTTTTACTTTTTCTATTCCTTTTCTTATCCTTAATAAGATTTCTTCCAAATCATCTTTTTGAACTATCAAAGGAGGCATTATAATGTGTGTATTTTTTTTATTTCCACAATAATTTAATAATACACCTTCTTTTATGATTGTTATCATTGCTAATTGACTTGTTTCATCTTCATAATATTCTACACCCCACATTAATCCTCTTCCTCGAACTTCTTTTATTAGATCTGGGAAGTCATCCATTATTTCTTCCAAACCTTTACTAAAAATTTTTCCCATCTCCTTTACGTGTTCCAAAAACTTAGGATCGGATTGTATTTCTAACATTTTATTAGCAACGACGCACCCTAAATCAGAGCCTCCGGTTGTTGAAATATGGATAAAAGGATCATCTTTAAAAACCGCTCTTTCAATGAAGGGTTTATAACTACAGGTGGATAATGGATATATTCCAGCACTCATTCCCTTTCCAAGAACCATAAAATCGGGAACCACTTTTTCATTTGGATAGAGCCCACCGTAAATTGCCCATAAATGTCCTGTGCGACCTAATCCTGCTTGAACTTCATCAATGATCATCATTATGCCTTTTTCATCACAAATTTCTCGAACTTCAGCAAAATATCCTTCGGGAGCAATTAAAACACCCCCAGTTGCGGGGATTGTTTCAAAAATTACACATGCCACATCTTCAGTCGCAACCTTTCGTAAAGCATCTGCATCTCCAAATGGAACTTGTTTAAATTCTGGTAAGTCCCATAAGAAAATATCTTTAAAGTTTGGATCTCCAGTTGCTAAGGCAAAACCTGTATGACCATGATAACCTCCTATCGCTGAAATGCAACCTTTTCTCTTGGTGTAAGCTCGAGAGAATTTTATGGCACAATCTATTGCTTCTCCTCCGCTCACTCCAAATGTAGTCTTACTAATATCTCCAGGAAGCAATTCAGCTAATTTTTTACCCAATAAAGCCCTATGCTCTGATAAAAGCATGTGATCTCCCAAATCTAAACCAGCATCTAGAGCCGCTTTAAGAGTTTGAACGATTTCGGGATTACAATGTCCCAAATTAAACACCCCACCAGAAGATCTACAATTATATAATTCTAATGGTGGATCTGTTTGGCGAGAACCAGTTATTGTTTTAAATTTAATTCCCGCTCGTTCGCCTGGAATGACCCCCAATCCAAATCCTTTAAAGATCCTAACTTTAGGACTATTAACATACTTAGAATAATATCTAAGCAGTTCTTTTTGGGGTAAAGTTCCAATATACTTTTTTTTATTTGACATGATTAAATTACCAAGAATAAAATATTTAAATATTAAATTTTAGAATCTTCTACATTATTTAATAGTTTTAGAATTAATCTTATTCTATTTTAATTAAAAGTTAAAAATTTAACGCAAGAAAAGTTTTACATTAAAAATTTAGTCAAAAGTAATTAGAGAAATAGAGTCCTATTTAAATTCCGTGAAAAATGCATATGGACTCTTAAAATGCAAGATTATTTTAAAAAGTTAAAAAATAGAATTAAAAAAAAGAGAGTTCTCACTTAAAATTCGTACCCACATCTCTTACATACATTTTTCTTAGCATAAAGTGGAATATGTCCCACGTAGCTCAATACTTTCGTTTTATCTTCAATTTGTTTTATGTCGTGTCCAACTGCTCCGCACATGGGACATGTAATCCTTTCTTCACTTGCAAACCCACCAGCACCTATTTCTGGTGGTTTTAATTCATTTAATTCAGTTTCAATTTCTTCAATGTGCTTGGATTGTGCTTCAATTAATTTTTCTTTTTCTTCGATGTTTTTTGTTAATTCTTCGATTTTTGAATCTCTTTGTAATAATTGATCATTTAGTTCATTAAGTTGCGAATTTAATCTATTGTTTTCATCTTGTAATTGATTAATTTTACCGTTTAATCCTTGAATCTCTGATGTGAGAGATTGAACTTGAGATGCAATACCTTGAGATTCTGATAGTGCAGTTTCAAGTTCAGATATTCTAGATTTTGCAGATTCTAATTCATTATTTAGATTTGAAATTGTTTTATGAGATTTAGAAATTTCTTCTTCTTTAGTAGATAATTTTGACTCTAATTCCGAGATTTTACTATTAGAATTATCTAAATCTGTTTTTAATTGAGCTACTTCTGAATTTATTTCATTAATTTTTTGTTCCTTGGAATCAATTATTGCTTGATATTCTGCTTTAGTTTTTTCTACTTCCGCCTTTGCTTGTTCTAATTCATTTTTAGTGCTTTCTAATGTAGTTTTTGTAGAGTTTAATTCGCTAACAGTATTTTCTAGATTTAAGGTCGTTGTTTTTAGTTTCTCTTGAACTTGAGATAATTCTGATTTTGTTTCACTCAATTGTTTTTCGAGATCGTTCACTTTGGCTCTCAAATCGAGAAGGAATCTTCCCTCAACTGATTGCTTTTTTTCTGGTTTTTCTTCAGCTTTTTGCCAGTCTATGCTCATATACATAACACCTTTGTAATACTTTTTTAAAAACTTTAGAATGTTTTATATAAAAATATCTTAACTATAAAAAGTAAATAGTGAGATTAATATTTAATTTTAATCAAATAAAAATAAAAAAATTATAGTTAAAAATCTGTTTCAATCCTATTAGTAAAAAGGATTTATTCGAACCATTATCAATTTTTAATTAATGATGTAAATTAATTATTTATAACGAATTAAATAATTCAGCATTCACTTTTGAATTACTTACCAATATATCTCATAGATTGATATTCTAAAAAACGATTAACCTTCCATGCTAAATTAATTAGTTCGTTATATATAATCTACACTTTTAAGAGAACTAATAATGTATTCATTAATATTATTTCAAAATTTTTTAGTTTTGAGAAGATTAAAAGAATTAATATAAAAGAAACAGAGTATACTTTATATTATATGTTCTTAATTCAATAAATTTTTAGAATGTCATGACTGTTGATCTCCAAGAGGTTAATATAGACCATATTTCAACTTCTGGTGTATTTAAGACGCCTTATACAATTTTAATTATCTTAGTACAAGTCTTTGTTGGGAATTTAGCATTAATAATAGTTAATTCATGGTATATTAATAGTTTATACTATCTTTTAACTGGAAAAACTATTTTTCCTATATTAATTCCCGTAAATTGGATTTATTGGTTATTACTTCCATTAGCTATTTATGGTAATTTATTTTTATTCACTTTTATTGTTGTATTATTCTCATCATTAATCCTTAAATTGCTAAACCTAATATCCCCTCCTCAAGAAGGTGTTTTTAAAAAAGGAAGTAAAAATTGGATTTACATGCACAGAAGATTTTGGACAGCATATTTGCCAATTTGGTTAACTAGGTCATTACCATTACCTTGGATGGATATAGTGACTTACAAGCTTTTTGGAACATTTATAGGGAAAAATGTCGTTTCCTATGAAGGATATATCGATCCTTTATTTGTTAAAATCGAAGATTTTACCATGACTTCTTTTAATGTTTGCATCTTTTCTCACTTAATATATCATGACAAGGTAATAATTAAAAAAGTTGAAATTGGGAAAGCTTGCATCGTTGGTCCTCATACATTAGTCTCTCCAGGGACGATAATGAATGAGGGTGCAATTTTAGGAGCAAATAGTTATACAATGATTGGACAAGAATTGAAAGGGAATTTAATTCACGTGGGAACCCCAGCATTGAAACAACTTCCAATACCATCAGTTGAAGAATCTCGAACAAAAATGATGTCAATTA
>Ga0190334_1000757_pt1 | contig 14965 bp, 15 predicted proteins | sample 48720478_MG_FD_161270 | JGI IMG/M metagenome (GOLD analysis project Ga0190334, IMG submission 161270) | Hydrothermal vent sediment bacterial communities from Southern Trench, Guaymas Basin, Mexico - 4872-04-7-8_MG | ecosystem: Environmental > Aquatic > Marine > Hydrothermal vents > Sediment ...
TATCTTTAATTCACTTTCTGGCAGGTCCTTAGCGATTCTTCCAAATACCTTGTAATCTCCATAGTCAAGAAGGGCTATGCAGTAAGGTAGATCTGCCTCAAATCCCAGTGGCGCATATTGCAGTTGACTGTAAGTTACCAGTTTTCCTGTACCGGATACCTCAAACCATTCCATGTTACTGTCAAGACACTGGCAGCAATCTGCCCTTGGGGGAAAGTATTTTCGGCCACAGCCCTTGCACTGCATGCCCATGACCTTCCCTTGTTCCAGATATTGCACAAAGTCATTGACCTTGGTTATCCCAGTAAAGCTTACTATTCCAAACTTCTTGAATCTGTCATCTACTTCCTTTTTCTTTTTGCCCATCTTTTACCTCCCCAGAATCGTCACGTTGCCATAGAGACCCACGCCGCCGATATTGTGAACGAGACCTATTTCAGGGTCTTTTACCTGCATTTCACCCGCTTCTCCCCTCAGTTGAAGCACGATGGTCCTGATCTGAGATCCTCCTGTTGCGCCCACCGGATGGCCCTTTGACAGAAGGCCTCCGTCAACGTTCACCGGGATGCTGCCCTCCTTGTAAGTCTCTTTGCCCCTAATGAGTTCCTTGCCACCTCCGGGCTCGGCGAAACCAAGGTTTTCGTATGCCATCATCTCGGCGATGGTAAAGCAGTCATGGACCTCGGCCACGTCAATGTCCTTTGGGCCGACCCCTGCCATTTCATAGGCCTGCCTCGCGGCCTCCTGTGCCACAGTGAGGCCGGTGAAAAGGTCCCGGCCTGCAAGGTTAACCGCAGTAGAAGCTGCACCGAGGCCAAGTATCCAAACGGGCTTGTCACTGAGTGCCTTTGCCTTTTCCTCGTTGGCCACGATAACACACGATGCGCCGTCCGCATTGGCACAGCAATCTCCCACTCGTAATGGGCTGGCAACCGGACCGGACATGGGGCTGTCTGGATCAGAAAACATCTCAAGGGTGACAGGCTTTCGGTACACTGCCTTGTCATTGATCTGGCCGTACGTCGAGGCCTTCACCCTGATAAGGGCCAGGTCTTCAGGGGTGGTCCCATATTTTTCCATATGGGCGCGGGCATACATGGCATAGTAGGCCGGCATCATGGTGCCAAAAGGGCTCTCCCACTGGATATCTGCGCCCCTGCCCATTCTTTCCTGGGACTCTGCCGATGAGATCTCTGACATCTTTTGAAACCCGATCACCGCTACCACATCATGCAGGCCTGACTTTACCAGGGAGTAAGCCACCCTCAGGCCCATGCTGCTGGAAGAACACAAGCTCTCGAGATAGCATGTTGGCTGGGGGATCAGGCCAAGGTACTCGGCAAAGACCCCTGCCGGTGATCTTTGTTTGTCATATTCGGGTGCAGAACAAACTATGGATGCGTCTATGTCTTTTACAGTAAGTTGCGCATCCTTCATGGCTTCCTTAAAACCCTCGAAGGCGAGCTCCCTTATTGAACCGGGATAACCTCTTACAAAGGAACTCTGCCCGACTCCAATAATTCCAACCTTTCCCATATATAACCTCCGTTAATTATTGTTTCCCCCGGGGAATGAGAGAAAGCCCTGCCCGCGTTTAGGCGAGGGCTTAAATATGCCCCAGGAGGCCGAAAACCGCAGAATATCGAATAAGGAATATCGAATGTAGAAGTGACCCCTTCGCAATTCTGCGGTTCGTTGTTCAATATTCGATATTCAATATACGACCTTTTCTACGCGCTAGCTAGTCCCGATTTCATCGGGTCCGCATCTAGCCTTTTAAATGCAATGCGAGTATAGGTAAATAAAAGTCATGGGTCAAGGAAAAGTAGGAGATCAGCAAGGAGGTGTGAGGATGAGTATTCGCTTTGTATACGTTACCACAAGCAGTGAAGAAGAGGCGGCAAGAATAGGAAAAACCATTGTAGAACAGAGGCTTGCGGCATGTGCCAACGTGATAAAATCCATGAGGTCTTTTTACTGGTGGGAGGGCGCAGTGCAGGACGACAATGAATCAATCCTGATTCTCAAGACAAAGGAGGAATTGGTGGGAAAATTGGTGGAGGCGGTGAAATCCCTTCACAGCTATGATGTACCTTGCGTGGTGACGCTACCGGTAATGGAGGGAAATCTTGATTTCCTAAAGTGGGTCAAAGAAGAGACGATTAATTAGCTCGATGGGAGCAGACTTGACGGATGTTTCCCCTTTTTCTATCTTAACCCCTTACTTGTCCTTGTTATTACAGTGGCTTATTTGGGTAACCCGGACATGGAGACCATTAAGGGACTTGGTCTAGAAGGTCATAGAACTCAAAGTGGGTAGAAGCTTCCAGGCAACGCCAGAGGTGCTATCGCGCTTGAAGTTGATCTCTCCATTGAGGAAGGGGGCAGATGCTGAGGAGAAAGGGACCCTGGTAGCCTTCAAGGACAAGGATGGCAACGAGCTTGGAGCGATTATCATAGGCAAGCAGCATGGCTCGAGGGAGAAGCAAACGGCCATGGGTGGCCAGTACGTAAGGCTGGCCGGGCAGGACACCGTTTATCTTGTGGATAAGAGCTTTTCAATCACAGACACCAATCCAAAGGGCTGGCTTGATAAGGATCTGATAAAGGTGAAACCTGAAAACATCAGGCGCATATCCTGCTTTGCTGAAGGGGACAAGGTGCTGTATGCCCTTGAAAGACAAGAAAAGGCAAAGGAACTTCAGCCCGTAGGAACGCTGAGGGACAAGAAATTGAACAAGCAAAGGTCAACAGGCTTGAGCGAGCGATTTCCTTTTTGAGCATGACGGACGTGGTGGACCCTGGGCGGGATGCAAAAAGCCTCGGGATAGATGAGGACAGGTACTTGGCGTATGAGCTTTTTGACGGTACTCGCTACAAGATATACCCCGGAATGTCGAAGAGTAATGGGAAGGAGGGGTACTACTTAAAGATAGCAGTTGATTATGTCCCGACACCAAAGAAAACACCCATCAATGACAGCAAAGACGAGAAAAAGGAGACCAAGGCGCAAAAGGCCGAGAGTGAGGTCAGCACGAAGGAGCTTGAATTCAAGGCAAGGCAACTAAATGACCGGTTGAGCCCTTGGGTCTTTGCGGTCTCTCGTTGGAACGCTCAGGCCTTTGCCACAGACCCGCAAGAGTTGATGGAGAAAAAAAGTGAGAAAAAATCAACAACCCAAAAGGATAGACCAAATAAGAAAAAAGGCTGAAAGACTGCGGGTACGCCTGGCAGAACTAGGGTCCACTGTTGTTGCCTTCTCAGGCGGTGTGGACAGTACCTTTTTGCTTGCCATGGCTGAAGATACGCTTGGCAGAGATAATGTACTGGCTGTAACTGCCACCTCACCTACCTATCTTTCTCGCGAAGAGACCAAGGGCAGAGATTTTGCAAGAAAGCAGGGTATCAGGCATCTGATTATTTTTTCCAATCAAATGGGAGACCCAAAGTTTATATCAAACCCACCCGAGCGGTGTTATCACTGTAAGAAGATCCTGATGAACCAGCTTGTGGACATCGCAAAGAAAGAAGGCCTGGCCCATGTCATCCATGGTGCCAACAAGGACGATCTCGTAGATTTTAGGCCAGGCTTTCGCGCGGCAGAGGAGGCCGGGGCCATGGCCCCCTTGGTGGATGCGGATCTCGGGAAGGATGAAATAAGGTTTTTATCGAAGGAGATGGGACTACCCACCTGGGACGACCCCTCCATGAGCTGCCTTGCCACAAGGATCCCATATGGCGAACCCATAACCTTGGAAAAGCTCACAATGGTGGAGCAGGCAGAGGACTTTCTGCTGGAAAAGGGCTTCAATCAAGCACGGGTCAGGCATCACGGGACGGTGGCAAGGATAGAGGTCTTTCCAGATGATATAGAAAGATTTCTTGAGCGAGGTCTGAGGGAGCAAGTGGTGAAAAGATTTCGGGAGATCGGTTTTCACCACGTGTCATTGGATCTGGAAGGGTACATCAGCGGGAAGATGAACCGGGATCTCAATAATTAGAAGACAGACGCCTGACGAAAGATATCCGAAGAATGAGAGAAAAATGAAATCGGGGTACTCGCTTTATGTAAAAGCGAAATGCCCCGATCCTCGTGCTAGAAGTGTTTAAAGAACTGTTACGTTAACCGCCGCGGGTCCTTTTGTGCCTTGCTCGATGTCAAAGGTAACTCGGTCGCCTTCGCGCAAGGTCTTGAAACCGCTGCCATTGATGCCGGTGTGATGTACGAATACATCAGGACCGTCTTCTTGCTCGATAAAGCCGTAACCTTTTTGGTCGCTAAACCACTTTACGATTCCATTTGCCATAGTGACACCCCCTTTCCTTCTTAGATTTTCCTGGTTCCAAACTTCAGGGGCCACTCTGTCAAATGGATCCTGCCTGAGTACGAAACCACTCCCTGCCAGGGACTCCTCCCTAAGCAGACACTCTCACCATAAACTGTTTTTTGAAAAAAGCAAGCTTTTTGTTAGGCTCTCAATAAATAATTCTCTTGGCCCGAATTCACTAGTTACCTGGCCCTATAAATTTTGGAGACCGCTTCCTGCCAGAATTCTCCGGGCGCCTCGGCTCCCTCCGCTAATAGCCTGTAAGCCTTGGTTAGCCTTTGGTCGGTTTTCGCTTTTTCTCCACTGGGCGACAACAGGTTCATAGTATTCCTCCCACGCGGTCAGGAGTACTGTTAAAGCCATGTCATTGTCCGGTTCAGGGGCGTTTATTGGAAAGAAACTCCCTTGACATGGGGCTCTTACTGTTGTTTGTTGACATGCATGAAATTCATTGCAGATTTACATATCCACTCCAGGTATTCCAGGGCCACATCAAAACAGCTTGACCCTGAACACCTTTCCCTCTGGGGCCAAAAAAAGGGTATAGCGGTTGTGGGCACTGGGGACTTTACCCATCCGGCATGGCTAAAGGAATTAAAAGAAAAACTAACGCCTGCCGCACCGGGCCTCTACCGCCTTAAGCCCGAACTTGAGAAGGCCACAAAAGACCAGGTCCCCAAGGCGTGTGAGTGCAAGGTTCTATTCATGCTGAGTGTGGAGATCAGTTGCATATACAAAAAAGATGGGAAGACCCGTAAGCTCCATCATCTCATCTTAATGCCTGATTTTGAAAGTGCCGAGCGGCTGAATCATAAACTGGAGGCCATTGGAAATATCACATCCGATGGGAGGCCCATATTGGGACTGGACTCGCGAGACCTGCTGGAAGTGGTGCTGGAGGCAGATGAGAGGTCATTTTTTATTCCTGCCCACATCTGGACCCCGTGGTTTTCTCTGTTTGGATCAAAGTCTGGCTTTGATCACATAGAAGAGTGCTTTGGGGACCTTTGCGGTTATATTCATGCCCTAGAGACGGGGCTTTCTTCTGATCCTCCGATGAACCGGCTCTTAAGCGCACTGGATGGATATATCTTGGTGTCTAACTCCGATGCCCACTCACCATCAAAGTTGGGGCGGGAGGCAAACCTATTTGACACGGAGCTTGATTATTACTCAATGGTGAAGGCCATGGCCGAAGGGACAGGGTTTATGGGAACCATCGAGTTTTTCCCTGAAGAGGGCAAGTACCACCTGGATGGTCACAGAAAATGCGGCGTGAGGCTTGACCCTTATGAAACAAGGCAAAACCATGGGTTGTGCCCTGAGTGTGGGAAACCTCTAACAGTTGGTGTCCTTCATCGGGTGTTTGAGCTTGCGGACAGAGATAAACCGGTTTTGAGTAAAGACTTTGTAAGCCTGATTCCTTTAACAGAGATCCTTTCCGAGATTCTGCGTTGCGGCTCAGGTTCAAAGAAGGTGGCCGCCGAGTACGTGGCTCTACTCCATAATCTAGGTCCGGAGCTATTCATCCTGATGGATGCTCCGCTGGAGTCCATTGAAAAACAAGGAGGTCCTTTGCTGAGGGAAGCAATAGAGAGGATGAGGGGTGGTCGCGTTATTCGGGAGGCCGGGTTTGATGGTGAGTACGGCCGAATAAGGCTTTTTGAAGACCATGAGATTGTTTCATTAAAGGGACAGGCAGCGCTTTTCCAGAGGGCAGAAGACCGGGGTAGGAGGTCAGGAACACCAACCCTGGAAAAGGTAACAAGAAGGACGGGATTGGCCGTCAGGAAAAAGGCCAAGGCTGAGGTGGGTAATATAGACCCGATCCTTGACCCACTGAACAAGGAGCAGCGCAATGCTGTAACCTCTGGTGGCGGGCACATGCTTGTGAAAGCGGGGCCTGGAACGGGCAAGACCATGACCCTTACACATAGAATAGCCTATCTTCTGAGAGAAGGTCTGGCCAGCCCCGAGCAAATCCTCGCCCTGACCTTTACGCGAAAGGCGGCCCAGGAAATGAGATCGAGGCTTGAGAGGCTCGTGGGAGAGTCTCTATGCGACCGGCTTAATATTTCAACGTTTCACAGCCTGTGCCTCGAGATGCTAAAGGAGCAAAGGGAGAAGACGGGTTTGCCTTGGCCCCTGGTGCTATGTGGGGAGTCTGATTCCCTTCTTCTTTCCAATAAGATACTAAGTGATTTCACCGGAAGGAGGCCAGGGCTGACGAGATTTCGGAGAGCCCTTTACGAGTATAAACTGCACGGTGGCCATTATGAGGGTGGGCGGTTCAGTGGGGTTGGAAAGGAGCTACTGGAGCGGTACAGGCTGCACCTTGAACAGTTGGGTATGGTGGATCTGGATGATCTGGAAGTGGAGACCTTCAGGTTGTTGGAAAGGCATGAGGGCGTGAGACGTGTTTATGGATCCAGGTACAAATGGATATTTGTTGATGAATACCAGGACACCAACCCCGTTCAGGCCGCAATGGTCAAGATGCTGGTAAAGGCAGGCGGAGGTAATCTTTTTGCCATCGGAGATCCAGATCAGGCCATTTATGGGTTTAGAGGCGCAGATGTAACAAGTTTCTACAGGTTTTTGGAAGACTTTCCTGGTGCGGCTATCATCACCCTTAAACGAAGCTATCGGTCCACAAACAAGATTCTGCAAGCCTCTGCGAGTGTCCTTGGCATGGGCGAGGCCTTAGAATCACAGGTTGGGGAGGGTGATAACGTTTTTACTGCACCCTGCGGTACTGAGGCCGAAGAGGCAGAGATGATAGTGGAGACCATTGAAAGGCTAATGGGTGGGGTGTCATATTTTTCCCTGGACAGCGGGCGCGTGGATTCGTCTTCAGGCAGTGAATCACTGTCATTCGGGGACTTTGCAGTGCTTTACAGGCTTAACTCCCAGGCTACTGCTCTCAAAGAGGCCCTGGAGCGCCGTGGTATCCCTTTTATTGTTTCGGGCGATGTTCCATTGATTGAACATTTTCCGGTAAACGTTGTATGGCGCTTTCTTCAGTTCATTTCGAATCCTGAGAACATATATTATAGGGAGGTTTACAGGGAGCTCAAAAGGAAACACAACGTTAAGGGACCTGAGGCAGTAAATGAAATTGAACTACCCGACGGATCAGTTGAAAAGATTGTCCAATGGGCGGTGGACAGCCACGACTGGGGGGACCTACCGGAGGAAGGGGAGGAGGCGATTAGGCGCTTTTCATTGATTGCCAAAGAGCATAGGGGGGCTCTGGCAGAATTTGTCGAGATGGTTTGCCTGGACCGTGGCATTGATCATGTGCTGCTGGCTGGAGATAAGGTTGCCCTTATGACACTTCATGGGGCAAAGGGGCTTGAGTGGCCAGTGGTGTTCATAGTGGGTTGCGAAGACGGGCTCATACCTTGCACGCTGTTTGGAGGCAAGGACGATGCAGAGGAAGCGAGGCTGTTTTATGTGGGAATGACTAGGGCTGAAAGGATATTGGTTCTTTCGTGGGCAAGACACAGGAACCTAAATGGTAGGCCACTCAAAGCAGACCCTTCTCGGTTCCTTCAAAGGATACCTGGTAAACTGATTTCTCCGCTCAAGCGTTCGGATTGGAGACCAAGGGGCAAGGTTCATGAACAGCTAAGGTTGTTTTAGTGCTTAAAGGCCCTTTGTCCTGTGAAAACCATGGTAACCTTGGGTTCTGCCTCGTTGCACGCCTGAATCACCTCAAAGTCCCTTAAGGAGCCCCCTGGCTGAACCACGGCAGTGATGCCCTCGCGTATAGCCACATCAACCCCGTCGCGAAAGGGGAAGAAGGCATCAGAAATCATACAAGCACCAATGAGGCCTCCCTTATTTCGTTTTGTTTCTTCGTCTATTTCCTCAAGAAGGGCCCTGTTTTTCTTGCCCTTTTCCACTTGGAGTTGGAGGTCCTTATATGGGATTCCATGCCTTCTAAAGCAAAGGGCATCGGCGTATTTCGTATAGGCCTTGAAAATGGCAATCTCAGCTACTCCCACCCTGTCCTGCTCACCGGTACCAATACCAACGGTCACGCCATCTTTTACGTAGATTACGGAATTGGAAGTAATTCCCTGCTCCACCTGCCAGCCAAACAGCATGTCAGCCAGCTCTTTTTCCGTGGGTTTTCGCTCGATAACGTATGTCTTTCCCTGATATTCTGTCTTTGCAAGGGTAAAATCCTCAGCGGTTCGGATGCGGTTTAGGGGAGACTGCTGCACAATGATGCCCCCGTCTATGAGGCTCTTGAAGTCCACGAAACGCAAGGCAGCATACTCTGATAGTCTGTCCATTTTAGGCACCCGGATTATCCTGAGGTTGGACCTTTGGGCCAGGATGTCAACGGTGCCTTCCTCATAGTCCGGGGCGGCCACTACCTCCAAGTAGTTTTGAGATACAAGCCCTGCTGTTTCCTTGTCCATGGGCTTGTTGAAAAGGGCACATCCCCCGAATGCAGCAATGCGATCTGCCACATTGGCCCTATCATAGGCCTGCGCTAATGTTTCACCGTAAGCCACGCCGCACGGGTTATTGTGCTTTACGATTACTACCGCTGGCCTTTGCTCAAGGTATCTCATTATATTAAGGGCATTGTCCACGTCAGTGAGATTGATCTTGCCCGGGTGCTTGCCGCTCTGGATCATGTCATCTTCGGTCAAGGCAGAAACCAGTCCCAGGCCAGGGCGTATGAATTCACAACCGCCCAGTACCAGATTCCCATTCACAAGCTCGTAGAGGGCGGCTTCCTGTCCCGGGTTTTCTCCGTAACGCAATCCTTTTTCGATTAGTTCTCCGGTTTTTTCGTCTCTTATTTTCCATGAGCGTTTCCTGTAAACCAATTCCTGGTCCCCAAAGGATATCTTCATTTCAAGGGGGAAGTGGTCGTCCATTACAGTGCGGTACATCTTTTTGAGATCTTCGCTCATGATTTCCTCCAATTCCGACTATGTTGTTCGGGGGGGCCGACAAATTGCCATAATGATTGGCCGCTGTCCCATAATTCAGGAAATAATGGAACGATAGGTTTCGAAAGAAAACCATAGGTCGATATCCAACTATCCAACTATCCCAGTATTCCAATATTCCAACATTCCATTATTCCTAATACCCTACGCCTCACGCCTTACACCTGTTCTTGTGTTTTTCCACATACGCATACGCATTATGATTATGGATAGATTCGAAGTTTTCCGATTCCACCGCAAACCAGGTGATATTAGGGTCATTGTTTAACTTGAGGGCAATTTCTCTTACAATATCCTCCACAAAGCGCGGGTTGTCATATGCCTTTTCCGTTACGTACTTTTCATCTTCCCTCTTGAGCACCGAGTAGACATCGCACGATGCAGAGTCTTCCACCAGCCTAATTAGGTCTTCAAGCCAAACGAATTTCTTGAATCGAACCTGGAGCCTTACCTCGCCCCGCTGGTTGTGTGCGCCATAATTGCTTATTTCCTTGGAACACGGGCAAAGGGTACAGATGGGCACATGAATCATAGCGATCAGGTCGCTTCCTTTGCTGTTAAGGGATCCTTTAAAGGTGCACCTGTACTCCATGAGGCCCTCGGTGCCTGTGACAGGGGCGGGTTTGTTGATGAAGTAGGGGAAGGTGATTTCCATATGGGCGCTTTCGGCGTTTAGCCTTTTTTTCATTTCTTCGAGGATATCCGAGAAATTTTGGATGGATATCCGGCGATTGTACTCATTGAGAATCTCTACGAAGCGGCTCATGTGGGTACCTTTGTAAGTTCTGGGCAGATTCACGTACATATTGATCTCTGCGACGGTCTGCTGCTTGCCCATGTCCTTGTCACGAACCGTGATGGGATACCTGATACCCTTGACCCCTACCTGATCGATGTCTATGTTTCTATAATCTTTATGGTTTTGGATGTCCTCCATGGGCTGCCTCACTTGTGAAAAAATGTACTTTTCAGGTAGCCGATTTAACGTGGAAAGTCAATACAAACCGGGCTTGATAAGGGGTACTGGTGATCAGGCAACATGCCGGTAAAATAGCACTAACTAATTTGATTGTTTCCCTATTTGCGACTTTTTTTGTTATCATAAAAAATTATAGCATAATTGCAGAAAAAAAGAAAAAAGCAATGGACGGAGAATCGATGGGAGTGCCAAACAGGCTTATTTCGGAGAAGAGTCCCTACCTTTTGCAGCATGCATATAATGCCGTGGACTGGTACCCGCGGGGGGACGAGGCCTTGCGAGGGGTCTGTATGCAAGACCCCGGTTACAGACCCAAATAAATGAACTGCCATGCTTGAGGGGAGCTCTGGAATCTCCAGAGATTGACGCAGGGCACATGTTGGAGAAAATATGATGAGAGTCTTAACTGAACAACGAAAACTCGGGATTTGGCTTGTCGCAATTGTAGCGCTATACTTTCTTTTGTTTGGCTTTGCCGTGGCAGAGCGGCCCTTTCCAAGGCCCATTGGCCTGGTGAATGACTTTGCCAATGTTATTCCGCCAAGCTACGAGGCCAAGATAAAGGCCATCACGGCCGAGTTGCTCCAGAAAACTGGAATTCCGGTGGTGGTGGTTACCATGCCCGATATCGGGGGGGCCGAGTATAACGATTACGTAAATCGCCTCTATAGCGCGTGGGGAATAGGCAAGAAAGGTGAAGACAAGGGAGCCCTCATATTTGTCACGATAAAAGAGCGCAAGATGAGGATTGAGACTGGCTACGGTGTGGAGGGTTTCCTCCCCGACGGCCTGGTGGGGGAGATAAGGGATAAATACATGATTCCTTACCTTAGGCAAAACGAATTTGGCAAGGGAATATTAAATGGCACAGTGGCAGTGGCCAGCATCATTGCCAAGCATGAGGGGGTAAAACTGACTGGGAGCCCGGCGGTCCAACGACCGGCACAAAAGAGTCGGTCCCGAGGGATCGCAGCCCTTCCCATAATCGTGATATTTCTAATAATGATGTTTGCCTCAAGGCGAAGGGGAGGATCATGGTTATTTTTCCTTCCCTTCATCCTTGGCGGCGGGTACGGAGGGAGGTCCACCGGAGGTGGATTTGGTGGTTTTGGTGGGGGATTTGGAGGCTTTGGTGGTGGTATGAGCGGGGGAGGGGGAGCAGGAGGAAGTTTTTAGAAAGGAGGCAATATGGCAAAAGCGCCCAAAGAGCCTAAAGAGGTGTTTGAGGAGTTTGTGTCGGACTGCAAAGAAATCTTTGGAGACGACCTGGTAAGCATAATACTGTATGGCAGTGCGGCCGAAGGCAATTACAGGCCGGGGAAATCGGATATTAATTTCCTTGTGGTTCTCACAGAGGATGGCATTGATGCCCTGGACCGTGCCCTGAAAAAAACGGGTAAGTGGAGGAAACGCAATATCGCCACACCTCTTTTTTTGTCAGGACAGTATATTCAGACTTCGGTAGATGCGTATCCCTTGGAGTATTTGAACTTCCAGCGTCACTATCAGGTGGTGTTTGGAAGGGACGTGCTGAGGGACCTCATGGTGGATCGTTCAATGTTGCGGCTTCAGTGCGAAAGGGAAGTAAAAGGCAAGCTCTTGTTACTAAGGCGCACTTTTTTGGAGACAGAAGGAAAGGCACGTGCCCTAAAGACCGCCATTGGTTTTTCCCTGACCGCGTTCATTGCAATATTTGAAGGGCTTCTTTTTCTCAGGGGCCACGATCCAATCAAGGATCGGAAAGAAAGGATCAGGCGAGTGTGTGAAGACTTTGGTCTTGATCACTCGCTTTTCATCACCCTATTAGAAGTTAAAGAAGATAGGCTGAAGGTCAAGGACGAGCAGATGCGTGAGCTATTCAAAAGGTACCTGAAACAGATAAGAGAACTTGCATCGAAAGTTGACAGTATGGAGGTTTAAGAATGGGAAGAGGACAAAAGACGATTCTTACAATGGTGATCCTGGTTGTCGTACTGATATTGATCCCGTTTCTGTACGTCAAGAGTACTTATAACACCCTCGTGAGGATGGATGAGCAGGTAAAGGCCGCCTGGGCTCAGGTGGAGAACCAGTTGCAGCGACGCTATGACCTGATCCCAAACTATGTGGAGACGGTCAAGGGTTATGCAAAACACGAAAAAGAGGTGTTCATCAAGGTTACCGAGGCACGGTCCAAGGTGGCTGGGGCAACCAGTATTCCCGACAAAATCAAGGCTAATAACGAGCTATCTGCCGCCCTTTCGCGACTGCTCGTTGTGGTAGAAAGATACCCGGACCTTAAGGCCAATCAAAATTTCATACGGCTCCAGGATGAGCTTGCGGGCACTGAAAACCGGATCGCCGTGGAGCGTAGAAGATTCAATGAGACGGTTCGTGTTTATAATACCAAGATCCGCTCATTTCCCACAAACATCTTAGCATCCATGTTCGGGTTCAAGCCAGCCACATTTTTCCAAGTGCCAAAGGAAAAGCAGGAAGCACCAAAGGTAAAATTTGACTAAAGGGATGATATGAGTCAATCGGTGGAAATACCAATTGATGGAACCCTGGACTTACATACTTTTAGGCCGAGGGATGTGCCTTCTCTCGTGAAGGATTATCTGGAGCTTTGCCAGGAGAAGGGTATTACACATGTTCGAATAATTCATGGCAAAGGGAAAGGCGTTTTGCGGGCAACGGTGCACAACATTCTTGAAAAACATCCTTTGGTGGAGGGGTTTCATGATGCACACGACTTTTCTGGTTGGGGAGCTACAGTCGTTTATCTTAGCCAAAGGGTAACCTGAATGGTCCAAGCGCCCACAGGGGTGATCAACTATGAAGAACCAGAGTCATTCCAGGAGCACGGCCCGGCCTCAACCCTCGGAGGATAGCAGATTGCAGTAAAGATGAACATTATTAAAGGGCGAGTTACAGAAGTAGGCGGAAAACCAATCTTTCGCAGTAGGGATTTCTCGACTGAGCTGAAAAATATGCCTCCAGCATTACAGGGCAGTAGCGTGGAAATCGGGATTCGTCCCGAGGATGTAGCAATTACCAATGATTTTGACGGCGCTTCATGTATTTCACAAAGGCAGAAGGGGTAAGGAGGTGTGAAAATAGGGCCCGGTAGGGGTTGACATGGATCTTCAGATTATGTAAACTAAATTTATGTTTTGTTTTACCTTCACATATCGTCTAAAAACAAGGTTTAAGTACCATCTTGCCAGGACAAGAGCGCTTGAGCCACCATAGCTTTTCCTGCTTCTCCACATCCACAATTTCCACAGAAATTTCCACAGATTGAATTGTTACCCCCCACGGGTCTTTTTAGGCCAAGCTACCGAAAGGGGGCATCTCGCAGCTGGAGGTGACCTATGGCAAACGCAAAATATGTTAGTAATATAGATAAGTTAAACTGTATATCAGAGGAAGAAAAAACTTTGCTTCGTCGCGTCACGGATAGATATATTTTCAGGTCAAATGATTACTATTTAGGATTAATTGATTGGTCAGACCCTCACGATCCCATTCGGAGGCTCATATTTCCTTCCCTTGAAGAGCTTGAGCCTTGGGGATATCTGGACCCGTCGGATGAAGGGAAATATACAATTTTGCCAGGTCTTCAGCATAAATACAGGTCGACTGCCTTGCTGCTTGCGAGCAAGGTCTGCGGCGGCATATGCAGATATTGTTTTCGGAAAAGGCTCTTTCTGAGTCGCCAATCGGATATCCTGCGCGATTTTCAGGCGGCCTTAGAATATATTAAAAGCCATCCCGAGATTACCAATGTCCTATTAACCGGGGGCGACCCACTCATGCTGTCCACCCCGAAACTTGAACACTACATCGAAGGGCTATTTTCCGTACCCCATGTACGCACCGTGAGAATTGGAACCAAACTGCTTTCATTTAATCCTTTTAGGGTCCTGGATGACCCCTCCCTCCCTGAGATGATAAGCCGATTTACGCGCAGTGATAGAAAGGTCTACGTGGTTGCCCATTTTACACATCCTAGGGAATTTACCTCCCAGGCTGCGAGGGCTGTGGAGATGCTGCAGTCGGCGGGAGCAATATTGATAAACCAGTGCCCATTGATCCGGGGCGTCAATGATCGGCCCGAGACCCTTGCAGAGCTTTTCCAGACCATGGCTTTTGCTGGAATTCCACCTTACTACGTATTTCAGTGTAGACCTGCTGTCGGCAATAAGCCATACTCTGTGCCCATTGAAGAAGGCTATGAGATCTTCGAAGCCGCAAAGGCCCGGGTTTCAGGGCTCGCCAAGAGGGCCCGCTACGTAATGTCCCACCACAGCGGGAAGATTGAAGTGGTTGGAAAGACCCGGGAATTCATGTTTTTCAAGTACCATAGGGCAGCCCGTGAGGAAGACAGCGGCCGATTTTTTATAATGAGGCGCAATCACAGGGCGTATTGGCTTGATGATTATGATCAGATAGTTGACGATTACATTCTGGACATGATGCTCGCCAAAGGCACCGAGCTGAATAGTGTAGCAATATATTGAGACAGGGAATTCATTCGCCTTGCCATTCCTTTTTATCGTAAAGTTCTTTCTGAGCAGCCCGACTCTTAAATAGAGGGCCTCGATAAGTAAGGTAGGCTTGTAGTCGCACCTTGCAGCAATTTATCTGGAAGGACAAGGCAGCATGTACAATGTGGCCATAGAAGAGACTTACCAGGA
>Ga0190334_1000758_pt1 | contig 14943 bp, 9 predicted proteins | sample 48720478_MG_FD_161270 | JGI IMG/M metagenome (GOLD analysis project Ga0190334, IMG submission 161270) | Hydrothermal vent sediment bacterial communities from Southern Trench, Guaymas Basin, Mexico - 4872-04-7-8_MG | ecosystem: Environmental > Aquatic > Marine > Hydrothermal vents > Sediment ...
TTGTTGTTATCTATTAGGTAGGGTTTGCTGAAAAAGTCAGCAATTTTTGTTTCCATTTATACAGATTAACTCCGTCCTCAAAAATATCTTTCCGAAAATCAACCTCAATATTAAGGACAAAAAATACTCCTTCTCATATTTCAGCAGGTTTATGACAAAAAGGATAGCGCTGATCCAGCTTTCGGATGTGTTCTGCAGTTTTGCCCTGATCCTGTTGAGTTCATACCCATTCTTTGCCTGTCCAAATTTCCCTTCTATCGCATTTCTTTCAGCAGATTCCTTTTTTCGTTTTCTCTTTTGATAATAGGTGAGTTTCTCTTGTTTTGGCGGCCTGCCCAAAGGGGCTGCTGTTATCCGGATGCCTCTCTCTTTCAGCCATCTTCTGTTTTCCCGGTTTGCAAATATTTTATCGGCCTGAACCAGCTCAGGATAATGTCCATGCAACGCTCTATAACTTTCTACCTGTGATATTAATAAATTGCCTTCGTTGTAAGCATCCCATCCTAATTTATCAAGCCTTACAAATCCATTATCCAGGCTTACTTCCAGTTTGGCTCCAAATTCCGTCTTTGATTTTTCTTTTCCTCTTACTATGGGTCTCACGTAGGGTTGGTGTATGTTTACGATCCGGTCTTCTATACTGTGCGTGCGCTTTGCATACATCTCCAGCTGTTGCTCGTATAATAACCTGATCACCCATAAATACTTCAGTTCTTTCTTATTCAGCGGGAAGGATGTGCCCTGTTTATCAAATTCATCCAACATTTTATCAATATGTCGCAGGTCACGGGCAAGACTTTCCAGAAGTTTCCGTTTCATCTTGCGAACAGATGATGTACTTTTATTCCTCTTTTTTGAATAGGACAAAAACGCCTGATCAAGTTTGCGCCGATAAGTTCTGGGCTTTGACCCTTCTTTCCCTTTCTTCTCATAGAGATCATCTATTATCTTTTCCAGTTTCTTTCGTCCTTCATTCATCAGATTGGTATCCGTAGGAAACTTGATATACTGATCCGCTACCGTTGCATCTATCTGAAGTTTCCCTTTATTGGTTGGGTCGGCGCCATCGTCTGCTTCCTTATCCTTTTTCTTACCTGAAGCCTTCCCTTTTTTCTCTGTCACACTTTTTATCAGCATTTCATTCATTTGGTCAAAGGCCTCTTTCCCAATCCGTTTTCTGATCTCTACAAACAGACTTGGATCAAATACCGGTTCCGTAGTAAATTCCTTCAACCCAACAAAGTACTGCATATACGGATTTTCCTGTATCTCTTCTATCACTCCCCGATCATCCAGCTTCTTGATGTGTTTGATTATCAATGCGCCCAAAATCGTCCTGGGCGATACGCCCGGTCGCCCCATCCGCTTGTCCATTACCTCCATGTAAATCTCTGCGAAACGATCCCAGGGTACAACCTCACTTAATTTTACCCATCGGTTCTCTTTTGATAATTTCCGGTAAAGAGGTGTCTTAAATTCTTCAATTGTTAATTGTTTTGTCGATTCGTAACGTACCATGCCTGTCTGCCGTTAGGTGTGAAATGCAAACTTTTTCAGCTAATTTGTCCTTTTCCTTTGCATTTTAGAACTATATATCCCCCAACTTATCAACATAGCACATTGATTATCCACAGGCATGACAGTATTTCAGCAAACCCTATTTAAACCCGGTTAACCTTCCGGCCGGTTATTTTCCATCCCCACATTCTCCCTTAGCCGGTCGAAAAATGCATGAAGGCCGGGAGTGTCTTTCCTGCCGATCATGTCCATCACCTCCTTTAGCTGACGGTAAATCTTCTCAACCTGTTCCAGTGTGTATGGATTTAACAGGATCTCGGAGAGCAGATAACGGTCTTCTGAAAGCAAACCGTGGGCAATATCCAGGTGCTTCCGGAATGTTGTGCCCGGCACTTCCTGCTGTTTCATGCAGGCGGCAAAAACCATGGTGGAAACGAAGGGGATAGAAAGAGAATAGGCAATGACCCGGTCGTGCTCATCAAAACTGTAGTAGAATATATTCAGCCCAAGGCTCTGGTAAAATTCCCTGTAAAACCGCTCGCCTTCCGGAGAACCGCCGGTAATAATAATGGCATTCTGATTCCGGAGCGCTTTTACATTGGCAAAGGTAGGTCCGAACATGGGATGGGTGGAAACATACGGAAAGCCTGTTCCTGCATAATAATCCCTGAGTCCGTTTTTCACCGATGCCAGGTCTGAGAGGACACAGCCTTCAGGCAGATACGGGATCAATTCATCGAAGGCCTGGCGGGTGTGCTGCAGGTTCACCGCATTGATCAGCAATTCCGGCGCAAATGCCTCGATTTCTTCCGGATGCAGCAGCTTCCGCGAATGGAAAAAATATTTCAGTTTACGGGGAATTTTATCGTAAACAGCCACCTCATGATCCAGACACAACGATTCAACAAACCACGACCCAATGTGTCCGGCTCCTGCCACCAGTATTTTCATGTTTTTGAATGTTTTGTCCGTGGTAAAACCCGGGGAATCATCTGTTCGATCATCATCAGGTCAACCAGTGCCACAGCCAGGGCAGCCTCGGCTACCACCGGCACCCTGAGAGCAATGCAGGCATCGTGCCTGCCCGGGATTTCCAGGGTGGTCATTGCCTGTTTTTTCAAATCCACAGTTTTCTGCGGCAGGGAAATGGAAGAAGCGGGCTTGACCGCCAGTCGGACTACCAGTTCATTCCCGTTGGTGATCCCTCCGTTGATGCCTCCTGCATGGTTGGTAGAAGTCTTTCCCCCGGTATCCACAATCGGATCGTTGTGCTCGCTGCCCCTCATGGCAGCAGCCGCAAATCCCGCTCCGAACTCCACTCCTTTCACGGCAGGTATGGCAAACAGGATGTGACTTACCAGCGATTCCACCCCGTCGAAAAACGGTTCTCCCAGGCCGGCCGGCAATCCCTTTACCCTGCATTCCACAATACCTCCCACACTGTCTTTTTCCAGTACGGCCTTTTCCACAGCCGCATCAATATCCTTCATTCCCCCGGCCTCCGTCAGCCTGGCCTTGATCCTCACGGGCACCAGCAGTTTTTTTGCCACTACCCCGGCAGCCACCAGGGCAGCTGTCAGCCTGCCGGAAAAATGCCCCCCTCCCCGGTGATCGGCAAACCCTCCGAATTTCTGAAAGGCGGTCATATCGGCATGACCCGGCCGGGGAACTTCCGTAAAACGGCTGTAATCGTCAGGCCGGGTATCCCGGTTCTCCAGCCATATCAGCAGGGGAGCGCCAGTTGTAAAACCCCGGAAGATTCCCGTGACCGGTACGGGCAGGTCAGGATCCCGCCGGCCTGTGGTTCCTTTTGCCCCCGGTTTGCGCCGTTCCATATCGCTCCGGAAATCTTCCTCACAAAGGGCGAGACCCGCCGGACATCCGTCGATAAGCACCCCCACCAGGTTGCCGTGTGACTCCCCCAGGAGGTGTACACGGAATATTCTGCCGAAAGTATTCATAAGATCGTTCCTCCGATGTTTTGTAAATCGTCAAAAAATGTGGGATAGGATTTTGCCGTACATCCGGGATCGAGGACCGAAACCCGGGGGATTCTCCCGGCAGCCATCACCGCGGCGGCCATGGCAATGCGGTGATCCCCGTGCGGATCGATCTCGCCCTCCTTAAGCCGGCCGGGTGTAATCTGCATCACATCTCCTTCCGTTTCCACCTTCACTCCCAGTCTGGCAAACTCTTCTTCCAGTACCCTGGCCCGGTTGCTCTCCTTGGCAAATAAGCGGGTTATTCCCCTGATGGTACTGGTTCCCCTTGCATGGGCAGCCAACGGCACCAGGGGAGGAAAAAGATCGGGACAGTCGGTGGCATCAAAATCGAAAGGCCGGATCTCTCCTTTCGACACCCTGATCCCCTCCTCTGAGACTTCCAGGTTGGCTCCCGCTTTTTCAAGCACTTCCATAACAGCCCGGTCGGCCTGACCCGATTGCGTGTCGAGCCCGGTCACCTCCACCGGCCCGCCCAGAGCGCCTGCCACCAGAAAAAATGCCGCTCCGCTCCAATCGCCTTCCACCGTGTACCGGCAGGGGCGGTAATGCTGCCTCCCGGGAATAAAAAAATTCCGGTATCCGCTGTGATCGATCCGGATACTGAACGATTCAAGCACTTCCAGTGTCATATCCACATAGGGCCTGCTTTTGAGGCTATCTACCTCCAGTTCCGAGTCGCTTTCGGCCATGGGTAGCGCCATCAGTAATCCGCTTAAAAACTGGGAACTCCGGGACCCTTCAACACGAGCCTTTCCACCCCTCAGCGGCCCCTGCACCTTCACCGGGGCATGACCCCGGTTCATCTCACACCTCACTCCCAGTTCCTGCAGGGGGCTCATGATCATATCCATGGGACGGTTCCTCAGGGTACCCCCGGCCCTCAGCACTATCTCCGAATGATGCAGAGACACAATGGCTGAAAACAAGCGGAGGGCCAGTCCCGATTCACCGCAATGCACTTCATGCCCCAGCGGAGCAAAACCCCCTTTTACCATCAGTTCCACTTCCCGGTCCTCGATCGTGGCCCCCAGCCTTTCAATCACTTTCATGGCATGGAGTGCGTCATCCGACCGCGACGGATTCCTGATCTCCGAAACACCATCCGCCAGCAAGGCTGCAGCCAGGACCCGCTGGGTGAAGCTTTTCGAACCCGGAATATGAATTTTCCCTGCAGGATAGAATTGTTCAATTACCTTCTTCATACGAAACATTCTTTCACTGCCCCTTTTACGAGCTCCCCAAGCTTTGGCAGGGGTATTTCAACGGGCTTTGCCCGGCCGGGTGTTTCCAGAACAATGAATTTCATATGGTCATCCTTCTTCTTCTTGTCGGCTACCATCGCCCGGAACAACTCGCCCGCATTTATTTTCGTGCGGACAGGAAGGCCGTATTCCTGAAGCATTTTCGTAATATATCTTATATCTTCCTCGCAGATCAGGCCCAGCAACCGGGAAATCCTGGCTGCCAGCATCATCCCCAGGCTAACCGCCTTTCCGTGACTGATGCGGAGCATTTTTTCCATGGCATGCCCGGCAGTGTGACCGAAGTTCAGAAGGCTCCTTATTCCGGTTTCCGATTCATCGCGGTTCACAATATCCGATTTGATCCTGACCGATCCCTCAATGACCCGTGCGAGGAGTTCCGGTTCGCCGGCCCTGATCCGTTTCCCTTCCCGGTGCAGCATTTCCAGGTAATCGCTGTCGGCAATCAGACCGTGTTTGATCACCTCGGCCCAGCCGTTCTTCCATTCTTCAGAAGGCAGGGTATTCAGAACCAACGGATCACACAGGACAAAGCGGGGTTGTTTGATGGTCCCAATCATATTCTTGTACCTCTTCAGGTTAACCCCGTTCTTCCCCCCTATGGCGGCATCTACCTGTGCCAGAAGGGTGGTGGGTACAAAGGCAAAGGAAATGCCGCGCATATAGGTTGCCGCCACAAACCCTGCCAGGTCGGTCACCACCCCTCCTCCTATGCCCAACAAAAACCAGCTCCGGTCTACCCCGGCTTCCATCATTTTCGCGGAGAGTCGTGAGACAGTATGGAGGTCTTTTGATTTTTCCCCCGGTTTAACGGTAAGAAGAAGCCCTTCGGGAAAACGTGATCCGTAGAGCCCTGCCACACGGGTATCGCTTATTATCACCACGTTCCCTTCCGGTAAGTATTCCGGAAGATTTTCAAAAGTAATTCCCGTGAGTATACGCGATACTCCGGTCTGCCCCCGGACAATAAATTCTTTTATGGCAGTGGGATCCATTATCCTGCAATATTAATCATTTATGCTTTCATTACCTTATTCTGCCGGTTAATGGATTCCTGGTGAATGGCCATAAATATTTTTTCGATCACTTCGTTGCTTAATCCCAGGCCGGCAGCTGCATTCATCCGGTTATCGAGAAGTTCCTGCCAGCGTTGTGTTTGCAGGATGGTCACATTCTGCTTTTTCTTCAGCAGGCCGATCTTTTCTGAGATATGCATCCGCTGCGAGAGCAGTCTCACCAGTTCGAGGTCGCATTCGTCAATGAGCCTGCGCAATTCTTCCAGTTCGGTCAGAAAATCCTCGTCATCGCTTTTTTCTTTTCGAATGATCAGCCTGCTCAGTATGCGTCTCAGCTCACCGGGCGTTATCTGCTGGTCTTTATCGCTCAACGCCGATGCCGGATCGATGTGTGATTCGATGATCAGCCCGTCAAATCCCAGGTCCATGGCTTTCTGCGAAATTTCAAAGATCAGCCCGCAGGGACCACAAATGTGGCTGGGATCGGTAATAATGGGCAACCCCGGCACCCTCCGGCGCAGCTCCACGGGGATCTGCCAGTGCGGATCATTGCGGTAGGTATTAGTCCCGAACCGGCTGAACCCGCGGTGAATGGCAGCGAGTTTGCGGATCCCGGCCCGGTTCAGCCTTTCAAGGGCCCCAATCCACAGATTCAGGTCGGGGTTCACCGGATTTTTCACCATTACCGGGACTTCCGTACCTTCCAGGGCATCGGCAATTTCCTGGATAGCAAAAGGATTGGCGGTACTCCGGGCTCCGATCCACAGCATATCGATGCCGTATCGCAAAGCCTGGTATACATGTTTTACATTGGCCACTTCTATGGTCACCATCATATCCAGCTCCTTTTTTACCTTTTCAAGCCATTTGAGGCCTGCAGAGCCCACGCCTTCGAAGGCATCCGGGCGGGTACGGGGTTTCCAGATACCGGCGCGAAAAATATGGATCCCGGCTTTTTTCAGTTCTTCCGCCGTTCTCATTACCTGCTCTTCCGATTCGGCGCTGCATGGCCCGGCAATGATCAGGGGTTTGTTTTGCAGGTGTTCCGGTGACAGCAAAGGTTCCAGTTCCAGTTTGATCTGTTCCATTTTTTTCAGGGAATATGTTACAAATGTACGATTCGTTCGGTAGCTTTTTCAAGAGTCCCGGCAGGAGAACACAGGGATATTCTGATATATCCTTTCCCCTGTTGTCCGAAGACAGAGCCCGGTGTAATAAAAACCAGGGCATGCTCAAGCAGCCGGTCGGAAAATACCCTGTCATCGGGATCAGGACCCGGCAACCTTCCCCACAGAAACATTCCCTGCTGGGAAGGGACAAAGTCAGCCCCCAGGGTATTCATGAGGCTTTCGGCCACCCTGCGCCGTTCCGTATAAATCCGGAAAAGTTGCTCATACCAGGCATCGCCCAGTCGCAGAGCTGTGGCAGCCGCCCGCTGCACGGGCAGAAACATCCCGCTCTGGTAATTGCTGCTGACCAGCAGAATTTCCCCAATTTGCTTTTCGTGGGCAAGAATGAAACCGATCCTCCATCCGGCCATGTTGTGCGATTTGCTCAGGGAGTTCAATTCCAACACCCCGGGTTCGGGTCCATGCTCCTGGAATATGCTGAGCGGGCGATGATTCAGGATGAAACTGTACGGGTTATCGTTGCAGATCAGAATATGATGCTTTCTGCCAAAGTCCCTCAGTTTTCTGAAAAATTCCCTGTGGGCCGGGCTGCCTGTGGGCATATGCGGGTAGTTCACCCACATCATTTTCACTTTTTCCAGCCCTTCTTCTTCCAGTTCTTCCAGCCGGGGCATCCACCCGTCCTGCTCACTCAGCCGGTAAATCCTGGGAATACCTCCCGCCATACGGGTAAGTGCAGAATAAGCCGGATACCCGGGATCAGGAACAAAAACCTCATCACCCGGATCAAGATAAGCCAGCGAAATTTGCAGGATGGCTTCCTTTGAGCCCATAACAGGCAGAACATTCTTCTCGGAATCGAGAGAAATACCGAACCGCTTCGCGTACCAGTCAATAACCGCTTCACGTAGTTCGGGAACTCCCCGGTATGGCTGGTATCCGTGGGCCCCGGGCTCCAACGCTGTTTCCAACAGGGCCTTCAGCACCCCGGGATGGGGTGGCAGATCGGGACTGCCGATACCAAGGTTGATCACATCCAGTCCTTCTTCGTTCATGCGTCTGATCTGGGCCAGCTTGCCGGAAAAATAATATTCTCCCACACCGGATATTCTCAGCGCTTTTTTAAAATTTGTATCCATGTTCATACTCCGGATAAAAAAAATCCCGGGAAACACCCGGGACCAGTACTGCATGCATAAAAAAACTGCATTCCTGTTCCCGGTTTTCCGGCGGGTAGTAAAAAAAGTTATAATATGTGTTTCGATGCTTCATAAAACAAAAAATCCCGTCGGTCAGGACGGGATGCGATCATCTTTCATTATAATACAAAGTTTATCCCGTCCGTTTTTGCGGCACGAAATAATGATAATACGTAAATATATTCAAAGGTTGCATCATCTCCTGCATAACGGCATCAAACCTAATCAATCTTTTTTTTAGATCCAACAAGGAGTTCTGAAATTTTATTTTTTATTTCGTTGTACAGGAAATGGCGATATTTGCAATGGCCTTTTTCCCGGGGAAGCAAAGTTTATGACAAGAAAAGAAAGATACAATACTGTCCTGGCCTGGTTCAGGGAGAATCGTCCGGTAGCTGAAACCGAACTGGAATATTCCGATCCTTTCAGCCTGCTGGTAGCGGTTGTCCTTTCCGCCCAGTGCACCGACAAACGGGTAAATATAATCACGCCTCCCCTGCTTGAAAGGTTTCCCACTCCGGAAGCCATGGCTGCAGCCGAACCCGAAGACATATACCCATTCATTAAAAGCTGTTCTTATCCCAACAACAAGGCAAAGCACCTGTGCGGCATGGCCCGTAAACTGGTCAGCGATTTCGGGGGGCAGGTACCTTCCGATACCGTCAGCCTTCAATCTCTGCCCGGTGTAGGACGAAAAACGGCCCATGTGATTGCCTCGGTAGTATTCAAACAGCCCAAACTGGCCGTCGATACCCATGTCTTCAGGGTGACCAACCGCCTGGGGCTTGTAAAAGCCACCACCCCCCTGGAAACTGAAAAACAGCTGGTAAGGCATATACCCGAATCGCAGATCCCACTGGCCCATCACTGGCTCATTCTGCACGGCCGGTACATATGCCAGGCCAGGAAACCCCGGTGTGAAGAATGCGGACTCACCGGCGCCTGCCTGTATTATCAGAAGCTGTACAAGGAAAAAAACAGGTTATGAAGACCATATATCTCGATTACAATGCCACCACTCCGCCTGATCCGGAGGTGATCGATGCCATGAAACCATACCTTGACCGGTATTTCGGAAATCCTTCCAGCATGCACCGCTACGGAATAGAAACCCGGAAAGCCGTTGAAAAAGCCAGGGAACAGGTGGCAGCCCTTCTCCATGCCTCCCCTGACGAGATCATTTTCACCAGCGGAGGAACGGAATCAAATAATATGGCTATCAAAGGAATAGCCCTGGCACACGCATCCAGGGGAAAGCACATCATCACCACATCGGTGGAACATCCGGCTACCCTGGAAGTATGCCGCTACCTGGAAAATCAGGGATACAAAGTAACGTATGTAGACCCGGATGAAAAGGGAACGGTTCATGCCTCCGATCTGGAAAAGGCAGTACGACAGGATACCATTTTGCTGACCATGATGCATGCCAACAATGAAGTGGGAACCATACAACCGGTAGAAGAAGCCGGGAAACTGGCTGCCCGGCACGGCATTTTTTTCCATACCGACGCAGCCCAGTCGGCCGGGAAAATCCCGGTGGATGTGAACCGCATGAACGTGCAAATGCTTTCTTTGGCCGGCCATAAACTGTACAGTCCGAAAGGAATCGGAGCTCTGTACATCCGGAAGGGAACGGTACTGGAAAAACTGATCCACGGAGCAGATCATGAACGAAACCTGAGAGCGGGAACGGAAAATGTGCTGGAGATCGTGGGACTCGGCAAAGCCTGCGAAATTGCCCTTCGCGACCTGGAAAAGAACATGCGCCACATGCAACAAATGAGAGACAGGCTGATGCAGGGCATTACCGAACGCATCCCGGGGATACGGATCAACGGGGATCCTGCCAACGGGCTGCCCAATACCCTCAGTGTTTCCTTCCTGAACCTGGAAGCTGAAACCATCCTCTCGGGCCTGCCCGGGGTAGCCGCCTCGGCCGGAGCTGCCTGCCATGCGGAACACACCACGGTGTCACATGTGCTTCAGGCCATGCGGGTTCCCGATGAATACGCCCGCGGAACCATCCGCTTTTCCGTGGGCAAACCAACCACACAGGAGGAAATTGACACCGCCCTCGAAGCTCTTTCCGGGCTGGTCAACTCACTTCGTCCGGAAAAAACGGAACCACCCACCGGCACAGGCCAGGATATGAGCAACATCGCTCTTACCGCATTTACCAGCGGGCTGGGCTGCGCCTGCAAAATGCGCCAACAGGCTCTCGAAAAGCTTCTGGCCTCCTTCCCTGCATCGAATGATCCCCGGGTACTGGTCAACCAGAGTACATCCGACGATGCTACCATTTTCATGGTAAGTAAGGATATTGCCGTGGTGCAAACCCTCGATTTTTTCACTCCCATCGTGAACGATCCTTACCATTTCGGGGCCATTGCTGCTGCCAACGCACTGAGCGATATATATGCCATGGGGGGAACACCCCTTTTCGCGCTGAATATGGTAGGATTCCCTTCATCCAGACTGCCTGTGGAGGTGCTTGAACAGATATTGAAAGGAGCAACCGACAAATGCCTTGAAGCGGAAATAGAAATCCTGGGGGGCCATACCATCGACGATCCGGAACCCAAATTCGGACTTGTTGTCACCGGAACCGTCGATCCTATGCGTATTCTCAGAAACAACGGTTCCAGACCGGGAGATGTCATCCTGCTCACCAAACCCATTGGCACCGGCATCATTACCACCGGCATCAAAAGAAAGGCTGTCAGCCCCGAACTGGAAAAACAGGTCATCGGGCTGATGTCGGAACTGAACCGGAAGGCCGCCGAAATCCTGTCGCGATACCCGGTGAGCGCCTGCACCGATGTCACCGGTTTCGGACTACCCGGACATCTTTACGAAATGGTCCGGAACAGCGGAACAGAGGCGGAAATTTTCATCCGCTCGGTACCGCTGATCGAAGGAGTGGAAGCACTGGCCCGGGCCGGACTGATCCCGGGAGGTACCCGGAACAACCTGGCTTACCTGGAGGACCATATTATCTGGTCGCCCGGGATTTCCATGACAGAAAAACTGGTCCTGTGTGACGCACAGACATCGGGCGGTTTGCTTTTCACTCTGCCCGAAACGGAAGCAGAACAGGTAATCAGGGATTTACATTCGGCAGGAATAAAACGGGCCGGTATCATCGGAAGGATTACGCGGCAGGGAAAAGGCCTTATCCATGTAACGAAATGATGACCATGCAAAAACCGGGAAAGAATACCAAAAAGGATGATTTTTTCGATTTTTTTTACTTTTGTACGCTCGTTTCTATATATAGAAAACCATATGATGCGGTGATGCAGCTATGGGCAATTCACTCGAAATAAGTAAAAAATTTGCTAAAATCGGACTATCCACCACCATAGGAAGCGGCTTTAACCCCGATTTTTGCTTTGCACAACAAATTTTTTTCAACCGCACGGGCCTTTCGGGCAGAGCCCCTCACGAACATAACCACGCCCAAAGGACGTGGGTTTCTAAATGAAAAAAAAAATGAGGCCAACCATAAAAAAAATGAATCCCTGGCAAGAAGATCCTCAGCTATATGACCTCCCGCATTTTCTTGACCTGCTATTCCTGCTCACACCGGAAGGCCGGATCGTTACAGCCAATCCTATGGTGCTGAGCCGTACGGGAAGGTCACACGCTGAGCTCGAAGGTGAGCCGTTCTACAGGATATTCCCAGATTATCAGCATAATGATATAAAAAAATGGCTGGAAAATCCTTCCGGGGAACCGGTTCCCGCCCTGTACCTGAAACTTGAAAGCGCAACCGGTGAACCCCTTTATCTTCACTGTTCCCAAACCGAAAGGACCTATCAGCAAAAACCTCATCGGCTGATCAGGGCCATTGAGGTAACGGAAGGCCTGTTCCCGGATACGGAAAAAAGCCTTGCCGAAGAAATGTTCTTCAAGGCTTTCCATTCCAATCCCGCCCTGATGGCCATCAGCAATTTCGAAAACAGTCAGTACATCGATGTAAACGAGAGCTTCCTGAAAAATCTGGGATACAGCCGTGACGAAATCATCGGGCACACTTCATCCGAACTTCAGCTGTTTGTCGACCTGGTACAGAGCGACAAATTCCTGAAAAAACTCAGGAAACTCAGCAAAGTGAGGGATTTCGAGGTCACCGTCAAAACCAGATCGGGGGAACCTCGCTACGGCCTGTTTTCTGCCGAAACCATCATGCTGTGCGGGCAGCCCTGCCTGCTGACCATTATCAATGACATTACCGACCGCAAGCTGGTAGAGGAAGAGCTGGAAATATCCGAACGACGGTTCCGTGAACTGGCCGAGATGCTGCCCCTGATGCTTTTCGAAGCCAGACTCGACGGGACCATCACCTTTACCAACCAGTTCGCATTCAAAACCACCCGGTATACCCCCGGGGACGTGAAAAAGGGGCTGTCCTTCTTCGATCTGATCGACAAAAAGGAACTTCCTGAGATCAGGAAAACATTAAAAAGGATCATCCGGCGGGAATCGGATGAAAACCCGCTGGAATGTACAGTCATCAGAAAAGACGGTACGGAATTCGCGGCACAGATTTTTATCAGTCTCATTTTCCATGAAAATAAGCCGGCCGGTTTCCGTGGCGTGCTGATTGATATTACCGAAAGAAAAAAAAACCAGGAGGAACTGGAAACCGAAAAAGCCTATCTCACCGAACTGATCGAAAGCGCCCCCGAAGCCATTGTACTGGTGGACAACGAAAGCACCATTCTTCAGATTAATTCGGAATTCGAAAGGCTATTCGGGTACACCCGGAAAGAAGCTATCGGGAAAAATCTGGACCGGCTGGTGACCCCGGGAAAGCACCTCAAACAGGCAGAAAAAATAACCAGCAAAATTGCCGGAGGGAAACGGATTGAACTGGAAACAAAACGGGTAAGAAAGGACGGAAGTCTGGTGGATGTGTCCATCCTGGGAACACCCATTATCGTCAACAACACCCAGATCGGTGTACTCGGTATTTACAGGGACATTACCCAAAGGAAAAAGGCTGAAACGGTGCAACGAATGGTTAACACCATTTCCAAGGCCGTGATCACCACCAAAAACCTCGAAGAGCTGTTCGTGGTGATCAAAAAAGAGCTCAGCAAGCTCATGGATACCAGCAATTTTTTCATAGCCCTGTATGATAAGGAAAACAACAGCATCAGCCTGCCCTTCTTCCGCGATGAAAAAGATAAATTCAATAATATTCCCGCCGGAAAAACCATTACCTCCTATGTCATCAGAACCCGGAAATCCGTCCTGCTGAAGGCTGCAGATATGAAAAAACTGGAGGAAGAAGGAAAAATTGAACTGGTGGGAACCAACTGCAAAGTATGGATGGGTGTTCCCCTGCGATCGAAAAAGGAGGTTATCGGCATCATCAGCCTGCAAAACTATCAGGATGCCAGTGCCTACAGCCGGGAAGACCTGGATATTCTCGAATTCATCGCCGATCAGATAGGGATTGCCATTGAATGGAAGAAAGCCGAATCGGAACTCCACAACAGCCTGGAAAAATACCGCGCCGTGGCCGAAACCACCATTGCCGGCATTGGCATTACCGATGCCGATGAAAACCTTACCTATGTGAATGCCGCTTTCGCGGAAATGCTGGGATACGACCCCACGGAACTCACCGGCAAAAATCTTTCGGCCATCACCACCCATGAAAAATACCAGTATTTCAGGGAACAAACGACAAAAAGAGTGTCGGGACTGAAAAGCCAGTACGAAACGACCTTCATCAGAAAAGACGGCACCCCGGTGGAAACCCTGGTCCATGCCTCCCCCCTGTTCGATGAATCCAGGCATTTCAGAAAAACTTTGGCGGTGATCATCGATATTTCCCGGCTGAAGGAAACCCAGGAAGAGCTTATCAGGGCCAAAGAAATTGCCGAAGAGGCCGCCCGGGCCAAGCAGCAGTTCCTGTCTACCATGAGTCACGAGATACGTACTCCGATGAACGCCGTGATCGGCATGACTCACCTGCTGCTGCAGGAAAATCCGCGCCCCGACCAGATGGAAAACTTACACTCGCTCAAGTTCTCCTCTGAAAACCTGCTGGTGCTGATCAACGACGTACTCGATTACAGTAAAATTGAAGCCGGTAAAATCGTATTCGAGGAAGTCGACTTCAACCTGCACAGTCTCCTGGAAGGTCTCAGGCAATCGTTCGTTTTTCAGGCCTCCGACAAGAATATTCAGATCGAATGCCACATAGAGCCCGATGTGCCGAAAATCGTGATCGGCGATCCCGTAAGGCTGAATCAGGTGCTGATTAATCTGATGTCGAACGCCATGAAATTCACCGAACAGGGAAAGGTGTCGCTTTCGGCCAGGGTGGTCGGATCCGATAAAAAGATTACCCGTATTGAATTCTCCGTATCCGATACGGGCATCGGGATATCGCCTGACATAATCGGGGAAATATTCAACAGCTTCGTACAGGCATCACCCGATACCACCAGAAAATATGGCGGAACCGGCCTGGGACTGGCTATATGCAAACAGCTTCTTCGCCTGAAACATTCCGACATCCATGTGGAAAGCGAACCGGAAAAAGGCGCCAGGTTCTATTTCATCCTGGCATTTATGAACAGTACACTGAAGCATATCACCGATACCGATGATATAGGAAAGATCAGCTATAAAAAGCTCAATGGGAAAAAGGTGCTCCTGGTGGAGGACAATGAGATCAACCGGCTGGTGGCTTTTAAATTCCTCAGGAAATGGGGCGTGGAGGTCACCGAGGCAGGGAACGGAAAAGAAGCTCTGGAACACCTGAAAAAAAATGCCTTTGACCTGGTGCTGAT
>Ga0190334_1000759_pt1 | contig 14921 bp, 28 predicted proteins | sample 48720478_MG_FD_161270 | JGI IMG/M metagenome (GOLD analysis project Ga0190334, IMG submission 161270) | Hydrothermal vent sediment bacterial communities from Southern Trench, Guaymas Basin, Mexico - 4872-04-7-8_MG | ecosystem: Environmental > Aquatic > Marine > Hydrothermal vents > Sediment ...
AAGATAAATTTATTCCTGGATATTCATATTTTATTTATAAGTTAGCTAAAGAAGGGAAAGTAAAATTGCCAAAAGGGAGAAAAAGATGATTGAATATAAAGCTAAATATAAAATAATTAATATTGACGTAGCAGGGACAAAAGAAAATAGAGAAAAGAAAAGAAAAGAAATAAAAAAAGATGGCATAGATATTTTAAATATTATACGAATGGATATAGATTTCTTTTTACATTATCACAAATTCTCACTAGAAGAAATTGTAACAAAATTAAGAAGAGCATTTTGTATTTGGATTCTAAATAACTATTATCTTTCTGATTTACCAAAACTTAAAGAAGAAATTGAAAATAGTATTAATGACCTTTCTAAAAAGTATTTTAGTTATAGTAAAAAAGCGGATATGTGGATAATTAACCGCTCCTCAGTCAACTCAATCAAACTTATATTTAATAAAAATGGGAAAATAGAATTTCTTTATTATTCAGATTATTATTTGAGTAGCATAAAGTTTGATGTTACAAATGATGAGATATTTCAAGCATTGAAATATTATTTAGAACCCAAAAAAGAAGAATTAAGTGATGATTATTTATATTCCCTATTATAAAGAAGGAAAAATGAATGAAAGATACTCGCAGAAAAAAAGGCTTAGCCTTCCAAGACTGGATTAAGAAATGGCTTGAGGAATTAGGCTGGACTGTTCATAATCAGAAACCCGTGGGCAGGATGATTGTTACAAAAGATAAGTTTGGTAAGAAAAAGCAAATTTATATTAGCCAACGAAATGATATATTTGGTTGTGTGGATTTAATTGCTAAAAAAGAAAATAAACCTACTTTATGGATACAGGCTACACTACATACAGGATTGGGTGGAAAAAAGAAAGCCTTACAAACAGTGCCTTGGGGTAAAAATGACATGGTTCAGGTCTGGGTAAAAAGAGAAGACGGGCACGTGGATATATTTATCTTAGGCTGTGATAGTTTACATTTAATTGGGAAAATAATTAGAAGGAAGTTTTATAAAGGAGAAAATGTGGTATGGGAGTTTTAAAGAAAGATTTATCATACTATCTCAGCTTACGTTATCATATCGTAATTGAAAAGGACTTTGATTATGATGGTAAGGGATATTATGTTGCAGAAATACCTGATTTGCGTGGTTGTGGAGCAGAAGGTGAAACTATAGAAGAATTTGATTTTGAGTTTGATTTTAAAAATGGAAATTTTATAAAGGCTGAATAAATTATAAAAACAAAGGAGGTAAAAATGGAAAATTGTGCAGCAAATAGACCACCGTATTGGGATGAAATGGATAATACAGAAAAGTTAGAAGTTTTGAGAAGAGAAATAGTTATTTTAATAAAAGAAGTAGAAAAGTTGAATAAATTGCTAAGGCATACGCATAGTATGTCTGGGCGAATAGTTTATGAAGAAAATGAATTTTCTCGTCCTTTGCCATTTTTGCCTTCTAATCATTTGCCAATTGAACTACAAAAGAAACCTAATAGAGGTCAAAAATGAATGCAAAAAAGGCTAGACAATTAAGACAACGAGTATATGGTAAACTATATAGCCCTCGTTTTAGAACATATCAAAGAATAGAGGGATGCATAGTAGCTGACCCAAGACGTCGGGCTTATAAAGAATTAAAGAAAAAATATAAAAATGCGGAAATAAAATGAAACGAGAAATATTATGTAAGGCCTGTGCGGAAAATCAGAAAGAAAGAGTAACACATGAACCAGATGACTGCTATAATGAAAAGTGTATTGAAAAATGGGGGGAAGCCCTACACAATTATTATTGTGATTTATGTGGGAGTGAAATCAAAAAAGGTGAAACATGCCTTGCTCGTTCTTTAATAGGGATAGGGCAGACATATTTCCCTTGGGAAGAAGAATTTATAAATAAATTCAAAATAGGAGATAAAGGAGGAAGGGAAAATGAAAATCCCATTAAAAGAACTTTTAGAAGCAACTGTCCAATCAATAGAACATTGGGAAAAAATGATAAATTGGGCAAAAACACAAATGCCCAATGAAGCAGTTACAGGGTGGAAGATGTTTGAAAAAATAAAAGAAACTTGGTCTAGTGATGATTGTCCTCTTTGCCAAGCTTTTTTCCATTTGGATATAAGCGATTATGATTTATGCAAGTATTGCCCTCTTAGGGTTATATTTGGAAGCTGTAACAAAAAGCAAGAAATGAATGTATGGCAAGATGTTAGTAATGCTAAAACTTGGGGAGAATGGGTGGAGAGTGCAGAAGTTATGTTACAGCAATTACAGACTGTTTTTCAAATTATAAAAGTGAGAGGGAAGAAATGGAACAAGAATTAACTTAGGGAGGCCATTATGAAAGAAATTATTTCAAGACAATTAAAATGGCAAAGGGAAATGAGGAAACAAGAAAGATGCCCTATTTGTGGGAAACCTGCTATTCCAGGCAGTAAGTATTGTGTGAAATGTTGGCTCAATCAATATATAAAAAATAAAAAGACAAGTAAACGAAAGTCGGTTAGCAATTCAAAGACTATAAAAGCATTACAATTACTCGTGAATGAGGATTGGGAGAGAAGAAATAGACCTACTAAAGACAAAGCTCCTTCTCCTTTTACTGTTTATGGGTAGGTGGATGTAAAATGAAGAAAAGAGCATTGATTTGGGAAAAAGATTTTGACCTTGGAACGTGGCATATAGTCAAAGAAGTAAAAGTTATAGAAGAAACGCCCACGGCAGTGAAAATTAAAAAATTTATAAGGACTGAATGGTTGCCTAAAAGAGGAATGGGAATAAGAGTGGAGATGATAGATGAAAAGAAAGACACGTCGTAAAATACTTAAGTTAAAGCTTACAAACAAGGAATTGAAAGAATTATTTGAATGGGCTGATAAGCTTAATTATCCCTTGTCTGCGAAACTGAAAACTGCAATAGCCTCTACTATAACTGCTAGCCCAGCGGGGTCTTTTCTTTGGCATGTGTTTTATTATTACAAATGCGACGTTGAAAAAGTAAAAACAGAGCTAGAGCGTCAGTATAATGAAGAAGGAACAAAAGGGATGGGATTGAGATGGGGATTTAAACAAACTACAATTTTACAAGGACTAAAAAAATTGGAAATTAAAACCAAATCTAGGGAGTATAACCATGCTCCTCATGGACTTGCAAGGGAAGCTTTTAAACGATATGGTGGAATAAAAAAAGTATTAGAAAAATTTGGAAATGTAACAAGGTTTGGGAAAGTCTGCAAAATTTCTTACACTAATTTGGCTTTTTTTTTGAAAAAGAGAGGATATTATTATGACAAAGATGAGAGAAAATGGAAACTTAAAAAAGAAGGAGTGAACTATGTTAAACAAAGCAATCCAAACAAAACCAGATAAAAACTATTGGTTACGTATTGCATTGCAGATAGATTCAATTATCAGCCTTGTGCGTAGTTCTATTAAATTGGAGGATGTGGAAAGGTTAAATCGCTTTTTAATGAGCCAAGAGGCATTGGATTTGTTTAAAGAGGATTATCCTAGATTAGTAACACGAGTGAGAATAATAGAGAATGCTTTTAAGTGGTAGGAGAATATCAATGACTGACGAGGAACTTTATAAAACTTCAAAAACAAAAAAGGAGAAATCATGATTAAAGTTTATGCCCTATCTGGTAGCCATAATGTTGGCAAGACAACTACTTTTGTTTATCTTAAAAAATTCCTACCACCTGAAAAATTTGCCTTTGTGGGTGAGTTTGCAGATAGTATATTAAAACAAATGGACATTAGACAAAATTGGAAGGAAAAGATTTTTACTAATCGTTTAGCTTATAATCTGTTTGAAGACGCATTGGATAACTGCACTATTGCTAGTTATCTGGTGCATAAAGACAAAATAATTGTGGCTGATAGAAGCATTATAGATAATTGCGCATATCGGTTGTTAGCTAATCTGCCCTATATCCCCTCTTTATGTGATTTGGAATTTCGGGGCGTTGATTTGTATACATTTTTTCTACGCTCTAAAGAAAGAGAAGACATTAGGGTAGTTAAAGCTATGGAAGAAATATTAACCAAACATTACTGGCCTTATGAAGAAATATGGATTATTAAAAATAAGCCAAAAGAAACTGCTAGGATAATTGCAGATAAAATTTTGGAGATGGAGAAAGAATAGTAAAGATGTCAAAAAAATGGATAAACTCAACTCCTGAACCACTATTACCAGTTTAAAGGAGATAACAATGACCCAAGCCAATTTCAAAGTAGGTGATAGGGTGATGATTTTGCCTAGTTTCTATACCAAAGAACTTAATATATGTGGAGAAGAGGCTATTGTAGTGCATGTATGCAATGATGAGCCGAAGCAAGTAAGGGTTGAAGTGTCAGATAAAGGAAAGTTTTATTTATTGTTGAGTGAGGTAGAAAAAGTATGAGTATTCAAATATCCCATTTTTCATGGTGGAAAGAAATTAAGCATTTTACCCCTGAAGAATTTGCCTGCCCTTGTTGTGGTAGATGTGAAATGAAACAAGAGTTTGTAGAAAAATTAGATGAGTTAAGGGATTGGATAAGAGAACCATTGAATATTACTTCTGGTTTTAGATGTGTAAAACATAATAAAAAAGTGGGTGGTTCTGAAAATTCTGCTCATTTAAAAGGACTTGCAGCGGATATTTATATTCCCAATTCAACTTTCAGATATAAAATTATTGCTTTTGCTATAATTCTTGGCATACGGCGTATGGGAATAGGTGCAAATTTTATTCATTTAGATATAGATAAGACAAAACCGCACCCATGTATTTGGGTATATTAAATTTTAGGAGGTAAAAATGAAAAAAATACTTACATTTTTATTTGCTCTTTACTTTTGTATTATAGTGCCAGCTGGAGAATTATGTCCTATTGGGACATTCCCTTCAGGATTGTGCACTATTGATGGACAAGTATATACAATTTGTTGCACTAGCAATGAAGAATAAATGGTTTGACGAACCTATAGAAAAACCAAAAAGAAAATACCGTAAATTAAGAAAGGAATATTATGAAATTTTAAAGAAATTGTCTCAAGCAACTGGTATATCATTTGGCTCTTTATGTAGATGGGCACATCAGGATACAAGACCCTCTTTAGAATTAGCAAAAAAGTTAGAACAAATAACAGGAGTTAGTAGATTATGTTGGCTGTATCCAAAAGAATTTGGTAACCCTCTTTTAAAAGTATTAGAATTAACAGAATTGGCTAAAATGGATGTGAAAAAAAGAGTAAAAGAAATAGAACGAGAAAAAGAAAAAGCCCGTTTGAGCAAACAGGAGATGTATAAAATGATACAGTTAGAAAAGGAAAAAGAAATACGACTTATGAGAAAATTAAGACAACTTAAGGAAATAGCATGGAATACAAAAAAATGAATTTTCATAAATGGGAAAAAGAGGAAATTAAAAAAACAATAGAGAATTATGTTAAAAACCATATTTGCTGTGAAAAATTTAAAAAAGGACTTTTTGAATTTCATTATTTTAAATGGGGATTTATTGTAAAAAGGGAAAATGCTTATATTGGTTTTGTTGCTCATACAAAAAATAAATTAAGTGGTAAATGGGAAGAAGATGAAATTAGTTTACAATATTGTCCTCACTGCGGGAAATATATAGAAACACTGCCTATAATACTTCCTCAAACAGTAACTTTTTTATATGAGGATGATTATAAAAATGAAAGAAATTTCTGTTTTATAAAGGATTTGAACATATAAATTTATTTAATCCAATTCCCCTTTTCTCCACTTCTCTATTATTTCAGGTGGAACATTCATTATCTCATCAACAGACATATTTTCTAAATCCTCTGCTGTATATTCTGTTTTTGTAGATACTCTACCCATAGGTGGTGTTGGGGCTGTTGCTCTTTGTTGTAATTTCTCAACAATTTGTCTTTGCCCAGCTTTAAAAGCTTCCTTAGCTACATCAGGTTCACTTTTATCTAAAGCTTTTAAAACTTCAAATAAAACCTTACCTGCATTTTCTCCAAATACATAAAAACTGTTCCAGAAAGGTGCTAATCTATCTTTGGTCGGTTCTACATGCTTTTTAACGAGGTCAATAAATTCTGGATTTTGACTTACTTCTTCTAATCCTCTTTGCAGTCTATCCATTTCTATTTTTTCACTTACTTTTTCATCTACTAAACGAGCAATATCAGTTGGAGAAATTTGTGGTTGTTGTAAACCTTGCACTTGATAAATATAATCAGTATAAGCACGAATTTTATTTTGTAAAATTTCTTTTGCTTTAGCAGCAGGGTCATCTGCTTCAGCTATTTCTGTTTCTTCTTGAGGACTAAATTCGGTTATATCTTTAGACAAAGCAGGAGAAGTAGGAGTAACATTAGGTGGCACAGAACCAAAAGGAGTAGGCACTGTTGGCGTAGGAATAAGAGGAGTTTGTGGAATATTCTGTGGGAATGGTTGTTTAGGAATATCATAAGGAGGTTGAATTGGCTGAACTTGTGTTTGTTTTGCTAGATTAGCATAATAATCAACTAATTTCTTTTGTTTCTCTAATTCATTTCTTAAAACTTTGAAGTTATATTCTTTATCTTTTTTCTCTGGCGGTGTTTCAGGTTTTTCCTCAGGTTTTTCAGATGGTTGTATTTCTGTAGTTTCTTCAGTTTCTTCTGGTGGTAAAGTTTCTTCCATTCCTTCTTCTTTTTTTTCTTCTGTATTATCCATACCTTACCCTCCTTGTTTAAATGGAGTTTGTAATTGTCTTATATTTTGTGGCAAATTTTGTTGCTGTAATGCTTGTTGTGTTTGGGCATTTATTTGTTGCTCTAATTCTTTTTTGATATGAGAAGGTAAGTCCAAATATTCAAATAACATTTTAATAAAAATTGGATTTGGTGTTGTTTGAATTATTTTTAATAAATCATTAGCTACTGCTAATCTATAACTTGGTGAAGCATTAACTTCAGTAGCAATAATATCAAAGTCAAGTGCTTCATTTGTAATATCATTTACTATTTTTTCTATTACAGGTCTGCCAAATTCATCTCTAACAACAGTTTCAACAGGAGAACCAGTAAGTGGATGTGGTTCTTGTTTAGTAGCAAAAACTACTTGATTTATAGTATATTCTTCATCACTATCAACCGCCTTGAAAGTTTTTTCATAATCATAAGTTTGCTGAATAGCATTAAATAAATATCTAGCTAAAAGTATTTTTGTCTCTTTGAAATTATTAAATATTCTCGCTTTATCTGTAAGCATAATTCTTTCTTCCTGAAGCATTGCAGAACCTGATTTAACTTTGCCAGAAGGAGGGATAATAGGAGAAACTATATCAGCATCTTTAAGGGCTAAATTTTCTAATTCCAATAAACCTACAGGAAATTGCACTGTATTTTCAATTTTGTAATTGTTTATTTTGCCTGGATAAGTTTTTAAAGACATTCCTGGGCGAAACCCTTTTTTGCTTAAAGCTTCTTCACTTTCAGGAGTAAAAGTTTGGTCTTCATAAATTAAAACACTATAAGGAGCATTAAGCATAGCTTCTATAAGATAACTATGCCTTTTATTTATTTCTTTCTGAACATCTTTAAGAACTTCTATAACACCCCAAATTAAATATTTTTTTTCTGTAGGCAAATATATTTTATATATCGTAAACGGAACAAAAGGGAAATTCTTTGCTAATTCTCCTTTTGTCCAAGGAGAAGGCTCATCACTAAGCTCTATATCTCCAAATAAATATTTAACTCTTACTTTAGGAATATATCTAGTTAAGACTTCTATATCTCCAGCTTTTTTTCTAATTTCTAAAGTTTCTTTATCTATTTCATTTTCATCAATGACTTTCTTTGTAATAGCATCAACAATAATTTCAATTTTTTCCCAAGTCTTATACCAATACTCATCTATTCTTCCTTCATTCGCCTTAATATTATAAGGCCGTGATAAAGCATCTCTCCATCTATCATAAGGATGTGTAATATGAACACTTTGTTTAAGTGCCTCAAATCCTTTAGTAGAAATAATAGTTAAAACCTTAATTAACTTATCTATTTGTCTAGCTTTTTGAGGCCATCTTCGTTTGATTGTTTCTATGGGAAGCCATACAGACCTAAAGACATATTCAGCATCTGTTTTATCATACCGTTTTGCTCTTGGATCAAACATTACCTCCCACGGAGAACAAGCACAAAGACCCACATCACCACGAATAATATCTTTAGAATAATCAGGATAAATAAAAAAATAATGCTCTCCTGAAATTATGCCATTATAAAAAACTTCTCCTTCAATTGTATCCCCTTTTATTTGATACCAAACTAATTTATATAATTGATTAGCTATATCAACTATTTCTTGGTCTTTCTTTTGTTGTGGACGGAATTTAATATCATATCTAGTAGTAAGAAAATAACCATCAAGAAGATTTAATTTGGCCTGTATTCTATTTATAGATAAGGTAGGGCGTTCTGCATCTTTTAAATCTTTATAATATTTATCGCTACCATCTACATACCATTGATATTTACCGCCATAAACAAAACCATAACTTTCTTCTGCCTTTTCCCAAAAATCCTTATAAGCAGACTTTACTTCTTCATATCGTTCTAAAATAACATCTATTTCTTTCTTTTTTCTAGCCATAAGGATTTATTATAGATAATATAAAATACAATCATAATCCTGTCAAGCTCGCAAAAGATTGACAAAAAGGCAATTGGAATTTAATACATATATATATATGAAATCTCAAAAATTCTCTGAATTTGCACCTTCTATTGAACATTTAAACGCTGTTTTTCCTAAAAATAAGATAAAATATCCAATAGAATATAAAGCAAACTTAGAATTTAGAAGAGAACTTCTCAAAAAAGCAAGGAAAGATAGTAAATTTAGACAGGATATTAAATTATATACTTTCAAAGATATAACTTTTTTCTTTGATTGTTTTCTTTATATATATTGTCCAGTAAGACATCCTGATAGTCCTCATAGACCATTTATTTTATGGAAATATCAAAGAGAAATATTAGTTCCAGCTATTGTTGAAAGAATATTATATGGAGGTGATTTAATAGCTCTTAAAAAAAGAAGTATTGGATTTACTTATACAGTAACAGGAATTTTCCTTTTCTTTTTTCTTAATCCATTCTTCCCTAGTGATTTTCTTCTTGGTTCAGTGAATGAAGAAACAGTTGATAGAAGGGGAGATATGGATAGTCTTTTTGAAAAAGTAAGATACTTATTAAAATCATTACCTGATTGGTTATTACCTAAAGGATTTAAATGGAGAGAACATGACAGAACACGTCTTTTAATCAATCCTGAAACTGGAGTATCTATTAGAGGAAAGGCAAATACAGCAGACTTTGGAGCTGGTGGTAGAGCAAGAGCAGCTTTTTTAGATGAATTCAGTTTATGGTATCATACAGACGCTGCAGCATGGTCAACATTAACTGATACAGTATTATGTAGAATAGCTTGTGGAACTCCTGCTAGAGAAAGACTTATACCTGCCGATAATGATTATACTTCTTATTATTTTTATCAATTATTTAGTAAAAGACAGCCATTAAGAACAAATCCAAATTTAAAATTACCTAGTATTTATGAGTTTGATTGGAGATATGATGATGAGATGTCCAAAAAGGATGTGGAAAGAGAAAAACAACAAAGAGGTGCTATTGACTTTGCTATAAATGTATTAGGAACTTTTGATATTCCACAATCAGGCAGGCATTTCCCTCAATATGATAAATTTAAACATGTAAGGCAACTTACATATATTAAAGAGAAACCTGTATATGTAGGTATAGATTATGGGTTTTTACATCCTTGCGTGGTATGTGCTCAAGTAGATGATGATGATTGTCTTCTTATTTTAAAATGTATTCTTGGGAAACAAATAGATATATTTCCCTTTGCTAAATATGTAAAAAGTAAATTAAAACAATGGTTTGGGGAAGGAGCTTCTTTTATCTATCTGGCAGATGAAGCAGGACAACAAAGAACTGATAAAGGAATGAGTGTAGAAGCTTTAATAGCTGCAGGATTATCTCCTGTTATACCTGTTCCTAATAAAAAAGAACGAATGACTGTGCAAATAAGAAATAAATTAACTGATGAATATAATGGGAAACCTGGGCTTTTAATAAATGATGAAATTGCCGATAGCCCTATAGAAAGTTTTATTTCAACAGAAAGTTGTGCTTACATCCATAGATGCTTTCAATATATTAAAACTAAAAAGACTAATGAATTAAGTTGGGAAAGAGATGAATACTTAGCTCATGGCATGGACTGCATTGGATATATAGTTTTATATTTATTCCCTTATTTTGAACGCCGTGAAATGGCTAAAAAAAGGAAAGACAGGTGGAGAGAATTACAAAATCAGCAAAAAGAAAGAAGACACTGGATAGCTAAGTGATTATTTTTTTTTCTTTTTCTTTTTATCTTTCTTAATTAAATTTTCAACAAATTGGCGCTCTGGGAATTTTATATCCCCCCCCTCCTCTTTAACTACTTCTGCATCAATTACCTTTTCTTTCTCTTTATCAGATAGAGAAGGGATGGAACTCAATGCTCTATTTATTCTATCTATTAAATTCTTATCTTGCTCTGTAAAAATATTTATATTGTATTGAGACAAAGGGGTATCAACATTTATATTATGTCTAATTTCTAAGGTTTCTTTTAATTTATTATATATCTTTAATCCTAATTCAATAGCACCAAGTTTGCCTTCCATAGCTTTTTCAAGCAATTTACTCTCAAGCATAAGAAGAACTCTATTAACATGCTTACTTCTATATTCATAAAGCCGTTCTAATAATAAACCGAGAACTCTCTCAACATCCTTAACATCTACTTGAAACTTCTCTGCAATTTCTGCCGAAGTAGGAACGACATTAAAAGGTAAAGAAAGTAAATATTTATAAATTTTAACTTTTAAATTATGGTCTTGCTGTTTAATTTTATCTCCTAAAGCTGTTTTTTGCATGAGAATGCCCCGTATTGCAATTTCTCTGCTTTACCCATATCAAACATCCTGTTTCAATTTAAACCTGCCTCAGAGGCCAAATATGTGGCAGTTTTACTATCTACCTTTGCCTTTACCTCTACCACTTCCACGTCCATAACCCATTCCTCCTCTTTTGCAAGGTCTAGTATTACGCCCTCTCCTTCTACCGCCTGGCATCCCTTGACCTTTTCCCCGTCCATCTCTAGGAGGACGTCTTTGTGCTAACATTTTTACCTCCGTTTTATTTCACTTTACCTTTTTCTATCAACCTCCCACCACAAGCCTGAATAATCTGAACAAAATTTTCAGGGCTAACTTTCCAAGGCTTGATGTGTGACCAATCAAATATTTTTACAAGTGGAGCGATACACCCCTCAGAACAAAAGTATTGACCTTTCTTTTCCTTTTTCCATTTCGTAAACAGCCCAAAACCAGCTACATAATCAAACTTAGCCTTCTTCTCTACAAGACCTAGAAAGAAGTTATGTATAATACAGGCTTGACCTTCGGAAACTTCTAAACCCCAAACTTCATACTCGTCATTTCTCTTATATCCCTTAAAAACTGGTCTAATATTCCATCTCACATTTAACAGTTGATACCAATGTTCAGGCCAGCATTCTACTGCGTATTTGTTATTCCAAATATAAGCAATATGGCTGTAATCAGATTGAGTTTCCCGCTTGATAACCTTAGCTAACCAATCAGTGCCTTTGTAGGCAAGGAATTTAATCAGCATTTTACAAAGCTCCCACAAACTTTATCATGTAAGGCACTACCCGTTCTATTATATCCTTACCCACTAGAGAACCAAACCTCTGCCATAATCCTAGCAATTTGCCTTTCTCACACTCCGTTAGTTCATCTACCGTTTTCCCTTTTGTTATTTGTTCAATTTCATCTAGTATATTCAAAGCTTCAGCAGGCAATTTATTTATATCATTACCTAACGCTGTCTGCCAATAACAGGTAGAAAATTCACTATGTTCACATAAGACCTGAGCTAGCTCATCTGCCTGTTTCATAAAGTCTTCATAATTCTTAATTAGCTTACCTGTATGCCCAGCACAACCCAAAAATAGAAAGCATAGAAAAATAATGGACAATTTTTTCATCTTAAAACCTCCTGCTCAATTTTTAAACCATTTAATTAAACTTATCAATCTTTCAAACTTTTCACATAGCTTTAGTAATTGCTTCATAAGTTTTTGACATTCCTCTGGGTCTTCTGTTTCAGAACATCTAGTCCTAGCTTCTATTGCCCATTGCTTAATTAGAGTGGTAAGCCTTCTGGCTTCAATTTCTTGCTGGTTCATAAAGTTTTAATTTCCACTTTACCTCTTTCAATCTCTATCCAGCTATTACTATCTACCCAATCCCCACAGTCAACTAGTTTCTGTCCTGTTTCCAATGTATGAATAGAGGGATAATGAGTATGTCCAATAATCAATATTCTACACCAATCAGCTTTTTCTAAAAAAGAAAATGCTTCTGCATATATCTGTCCTATTTTTTCATGCCATTTTTCTCTATTTCTCTGCTTCCATTTAGAAGGTGGATTAAAAAACCATGGTGCAAACTTTGATAATAATTTCCAATCCCAGTGCTTACATAGAGGGTCAAATTGAAAACCATGGGCGAAGCCTATCCGCCCAATGCGGTAGAAAGTGGATGATTGTATTTCCATTCCTAATAATTCAGTTAAACCTTTTCCTAACTCTGGGTCATGATTGCCTTCAATAAAGACTGTTTGAGTTGATTTTATAATTTTTTTTAACGCTTTTAGCAATTCTTGTCCAATATAGCTATTTTTAATATCTTTAATATTACATCTTACTAAATCTAAAATATCACCACAAAAAACAACCTTATCTGCCTTAGAAGCATAATCAGCAAAGGGAATAAAATATTGCGATGTATAAGGAATGTGGAGGTCACTAACACAAATTATTCTTTTATTCTCCATCACTCACTGAATGGTTATTTTTTCATCCACTATTTCAGCATTTATACTAGCCTGTTTTTCTGCATCAGTCATAGGGAGATTTGCTAAAAGGAATGCTACATCTTCTGCAGTTAACCACAAAGCAAACCAACCGCCAAAAGTAATAAAAGCCACCTCTTTCATTTTTGCTTCTACTGATTTGAGCATATTATAGAATACTAGTTTTTCATTTTCACCCTTGATGTAGAAGGTGAAATGGCCTTTTGCGCAAGTAAGAGCATAATTATCACCTTCAGCTTGTCTTATTCTCCAATTTTCATTCTCGGCTATTACTTTGCCCATTTATTTTTCTCCTCTTGTTTTTCTCTTCCGCCAAAATAATAATGCAGGGCACTCGTAAGCACACTAATAAGTCCACCTATAATCGTCATTTGGACTTGGCCTTTTAAATTTAATGCTAGATAACCAAGAAGCATAAGTGTAAACAGAAACGCAATTGCCCTTACACTATTCTTAGGCAAGAAAAGAGCGTGTTGCCAAAGCCATTGTAATCCTGCCTGTTTATCTTTGTTTTCTTCCATTACATTACCTCCTTAATCTTTGCTTAAGCCTGCGTAAATATTCCCTTAAAAGAATAACTTTTACAGCTTCTTCATACCCTTTTTGCCCCTTTTTCCACCAACTCATTGTTAATAAATTTGGTGCACTTTCATGTCTTCCTAATCTATTTCTAATAGATGTTTCAACTGCTTTTTGCTCTATTAACTGAGTTGACCAGAAGCGAGCTAAATCATTCCTTTTCTCTTTCTTTGCCTTAATTATCTTTTTAATTATCTCTTTATTATATTTTGTCCATTTTGCAAACCCTCTGCCTATTCGTGCATAATCTTTATCAAGGTATCCTAATACTATGTCATTAGTAATATCGTGTAAATGAGCTAATCTTATATCTTCTTTTTTTCTTTGAGCTTCTTTAATTTCATAAATTTCTTGCTGTTCAGGTGGAATTGCACCAATAAAAGACATAGCAATTTCTTCTAATCCAGTAGGCACAAAGTTATTACCATATATATCTTGCAAAGGTTTACCATAGGAAGTTGGCAAATAACCTTTTTTAATCGCATACAGCGTCCTAGAAATATTCCTTACAACGGTAGGAGAGAATTGTTGAGAAATAGCAGTCGGCCAAGAATATCCTTTCTGTGTCATTCTAATAGCTTTAACAGCTTGATTAGCAATCATTACTGGAATAGGAGCTAAATGAGCCATTGCATCTGCTATAAAATTATTAAGTTTACTTACTTCTCTATAACCAAATCCAATTCTATCTGCCACACTTGGTAATCCTGCTAATCCCAATAATCCATATTGTATAAACAAACGCAATTTCCTGCGTTCTTTATCAGAAAACTCATTCATTAAATAAGTCTTTATAGACTGTCCAAAAACTTTTTTAAAAGGAATATCAACCATTTGCCAAAAAAGTTCTCCGCCTGGAGTAGCTGCCATTCCACCAACTAAAAAATGAGTTAGATAAAAAGTAGCTAATGCACCTATGGCATATTTTCTTTCTTTAGCAGAAGGAAAAGATTTAAAAATAAGCCTTCTTAATGTTTTAAAGGAATGAAATGTAAAACTCATCAAGGTTTGAAATAATCTAGGATATTTGCCCCTAATTAAAGTATTCCATTTATTCATATCAAAGTGAATATCAAAAGTAATATCACGAGCTTTTTTCATAGCCTCTTCAAAAGGCATTCCTTTTTCTTCAAGCATTTTAGCCACAGCAAGAAAAGTATTCATTCTATTTTTAACAGATTCAACAAAAGTAAATCCTGCATAACCTATGTCTTCTATTTTGGGTATTATTCCTTTTCTTTCTCCCATTAAACCAAGCATACCTTCTTTCCATGCTGTAGGAGCAAATACACCGTTTTTCTTCCCCCATTC
>Ga0190334_1000763_pt1 | contig 14823 bp, 14 predicted proteins | sample 48720478_MG_FD_161270 | JGI IMG/M metagenome (GOLD analysis project Ga0190334, IMG submission 161270) | Hydrothermal vent sediment bacterial communities from Southern Trench, Guaymas Basin, Mexico - 4872-04-7-8_MG | ecosystem: Environmental > Aquatic > Marine > Hydrothermal vents > Sediment ...
TTAGGAAAATTAAATATTTACGATGATTTGAATGGAATATGAAGAAAAAATAGAGAAAATTAAAAATATTGTGAGCAATCCCATCAAGAAATTTAAGCCCGAAGAATTGAGGGGGATCATTGAGAGATATGAGAAAAAGCACGCAAAATCCAAGCAAGCTTTTGAAAGAGCGCGCAAGATAATCCCAGGAGGGGTTGAGCACAATTTGGCCTTTAACTTTCCTTTTCCATTGGAAAGCAAGAGAGTATATGATTGTTACATGGAAACCATAGATGATGTTGTATTGACTGATTTTTTAATGGACGGTGGACCCATTATTTTAGGACATAATCATCCAGAATTGACTGAAAAAATAATCGAGTTAATTCAAACCATTGGTCCTTGTCATGGAATAACAAATGAATATGAATATCTTGCAGCTGAACAATTACAAAAGCATTTTCCTTCATGTGAAAATATTAGGTGGCTACAATCTGGTACTGAGGCAGACATGTTGGCAATCCGAGTTGCTAGAGTTGCTACTGGAAGAAAATGGATCGTGAAAATTGGAGGTTCTTATCATGGATGGTCAGATCAACTCGTGTATGATATGCACGTGCCGGGTACTAAAAGATTGGAATCTCATGGAATCCCAAAACCAGTACTCCAATATACTGAATCAGTCCCTCCCAATGATATAGAAGCATTAAGAGAATTTTTTAAAGAAAAAAGGCGAAAAGTAGCTGCTGTCATAATCGAACCAATGGGAGGTGAATCTGGAGCAATTCCAGTAAGACCTGGTTTTAATAAAGAAGTTGAAGAAGTATGTCATGAAAATGGGGCTTTATTAATATCTGATGAGGTAGTTTGCGCTTTTAGATTACACATGGGTGGTGGCCAAGCTTATTATGGATATGAACCAGATTTATCTGTATTTGGAAAGATTGTAGGACATGGTTATCCCTCAGCAGCTGCTTTAGGAGGAAAAGAAGAAATAATGAAATACATTGCTGCGGGGGTAAGTGGTGGAAAAAGAGCATATTGTGGTGGCACTTTAGCAGCCAATCCTCTTACTTGTGCGGCAGCATATAATGCCATAAAGTTAGTTGAAAAGTATAACGCAACTGAAATAGCCACTAAAGCTGCCACGAGATTATCTAACGGATTAAATGAAGTTTTTGAAAAGCATGGTCTTCCTTGGTTCTCTTACAATTTAGGCGGAACGGTTCATTTTCATACCAGTTGCGTTTTTGGACTGGATTTAGGAGATCCAAAACAAGCGGGGGAAATACCAATAAGAAAGGAATTTATGGAACACATGGGTGCTGCTTTAGTTGACCAAGAAATCATTTCCGTAGCAGGTTCAAGGTTCTACACATGCATTAAGCACACAGATGAGATAATAGATGAAACGATTAAAAAGATTGATAACATTTGCGAAAAAGTGGAAAAATAAAATCAAAATTTTTTTAATAGTAAGTTATTTTTAAGAATTTTTTAAATAAATTTTAATTAATTATCAAGGAAAAAAAAATGGCAAATCAAATAGAAATTACTGAACCTTCAGATTTATTCAATGAAGACGGCTCGCTTGTTCAACATGGTTGGGCCAGAAAGCCCCTATTGAGGTATAATAAAGAGAAAATTGGAAAAAGCTGGTGGAGAATAAAAGAATGGGATCATTTTTCCATCCTTAATAAAAAATTTGGATTTCAATTAACAATAGGAGATATCGGTTATTTAACGAACATGAGCCACGTGTGGCTGGACTTTAAAGAAAAGAAGAGATATGACTCGAGCATTTTTAAATTTTTTACAAAAAGCAAGTTATTACCTTTAAGCTCGACAGAAGATAGCATTATTGAGTTTCCGACAAAAAGATATAAGGCGATTATCGAAAAAAAAGGAGAATATAGAATTCTAAAAATTGATGATCCAAATTTCATGGAAAAACAAGGAATAAAAGGAGAAATAACTCTTCACGACATTCCTGAATTCGATAATACTGTTGTTGTTACCGGATATAAAGAAGATCCAAGAATGTTTTATTACAATCATAAGATAAATTACATGCCAGCGAAAGGGAAGATTCTAATTGGCGGTGAAGAATACATTTTTGATCCTGAAACATCTTTTGGCTTAATGGACTGGGGTAGGGGCATTTGGCCCTATAAAACTCATTGGCTTTGGGCTTCTGGATGTGGAAAACTCGAAGATGGGACTCCAATTGCATTCAATCTTGGATATGGTTTTGGAGACTTGTCTACTCATACAGAAAACATTTTCTTTTACAATGGTAAGGCTAACAAGTTAGATGAGGTAGTATTTCATCATGAGGATCGTGATCCAACGAAACCTTGGAGATTTACCAGCAATGATAATCGACTTGAACTAACTTTAGAACCCATTATACCTCACAAGGAGAAATTGAATTTTGGGCTCATTTTTTCTGATACTGCATTGCTTCATGGCACTTTTTCTGGTAAGGTTGTTTTAGATGATGGGAAAACAATTGAAATTAAAGATATAATGGGACATGCCGAAGATATATTTTGGCGTTGGTAAGAATTAATAACAATAAAAAAAAGAAAAAATTTAATTTATTTTTAAATTCCTAATTCTTTTAATTTCTTCTTGTTTTCAGCAACTTTTTCTGGCGTGAGGTCATACCATTTCCAGAAAATGAATATTGTAACCAAGACAACTAATGCTGGTACGATTGCTGAATGAATGATGATACCAAATCTTGCCAATTCAGGAGTAGGACTATTTGCGTAAAGTTGAGCTAAAGTTTGAGAGCCTTCAACAAAGCCAGTTAATGAATGAACTATAGCAAAAGTGATTGCTTGAAATGCGATGCCTAATCGAATGAAAAAAGCATTCCAACCATAATATACAGCATCTTCACGTCGCCCTAATTTTATGGCAACATTATCAAGTACATCTCCCATTGCTGGGGGATCTGCAAACCATTGAGCTCCTAGACCAATTCCCCAAGCAAATAAAGCTATTATATATCCAATGTACTGAAGGTAAAGCCCAAACATTAAAGGAATGAAAGTCACGAACATTGTCCATCCTGCGATTATCTCTAATTTCTTGTTATTGTTCATCTTTTTTGAGACAATAGTCCAGATCGGCATTGAAATCATTGCTCCTAATAACATGGCTCCTAACATTAATGTTAATGATGATGTTTCCATGTCTAATATAAAAGTTACTACATAAGCAGCAGAAGCTTGAATAAGAGCGGCAGCAGCTTGATAACCGAAGAAAAATATTACTTTAACCATGAAAGTTTTATCTTTAATTACACGCTTGGTTGTTTTAAAGAAAGGTTCCTTTTCAACCGCTTCTAATTTTTCTCTAGTGATTCTATATCTTTCTCTTAAAGTTTTATTTTCATTTATACCTGGTAGCATTGAAAAGAATAAAGCAAATCCTACTATGAGACTAAACCATGCCATTGTTTGATAAGATTCTGGAACACCCTTTTTCACAAACCATGGAGGGATTATCATTGAACATACAATTCCGATCATTCCTATAATTGTTCCAATGCCAGTTGCAACTCTCCTTTCATTTAACCCTCTAAATTTGTCGGGGTACATTGCCGTCGTGTTTACATTCCATAACGTGAATAACGTGTCATATATGAATAGTGTAATCAGATACCATGCAAAAATTGCCCATAGATTATTTTGAACTATCGTGGGTGTTCCATACCAAGCTTTAGGTACTAAAAATATCAAGACATAAGAAAATAGCCAAGGTATTGCTCCAATTATGATCCAAGGTAATCTTTTTACGCCCCATTTACGTTGCCAAGGCATGTGTAATCTATCCATCAAGTAGCCAAACAATGGATCATTAATTGCGTTCCAGATTGAGTATAATATGAATGCTAAAGCTGCATAAAAAACAGGTAAACCTATTTCAACTTCATAAAAGTAAAATACGAAAATACCAAATGATCCCGTGATCCATTGACCAAAGAATTGGGTCATTCCATAACTTGCCATTATTGCTTTAGAATTCTCGTACTTCTCCTTTTCTTTCTTGTTTTTCAATTTTTATCCCTAAATTTAATTTTTCTAATTTTTTTTATTTTAAATTCAGTGTTTTTTACAATGTTATACATTCAATTGGGGTGTTTAAAAAAATTTATATGAAATAAAATTGATCTTTACTAATATTTATTTTTTTTCTTAGATAAGCTAACTTTTTTGTAAGTGTTTATTCATTTTATTCTTAATTTAATGTTTCAAGGATAAGAAATTATATTTAAAGAAATAAAGAAAACACTGATTTAAAGAAAAGTATAACTTTTTTTACTTCATTTTGCTTATTTTAAATTAATTTATTAAAATGCAAAAAAAAAATCTTAATGATAAATTATGAATATAATAGTATTTGAACCCCACCCTGATGATTTATTATTTGGCCCTGGTCCCATTTTGATTGATTGGATTGAGGAAAATGTTCATAATATTCATGTAGTTACCGTGACAGATGGTCGTGCGTGTTATAGACTTGGAGAAGATGTGATGACTGAGGATACTAAAAACATGCCAGAAGAAGAAGTGGCAAGAATGAGACTTGATGAAGCAAGAAAAGCAATCAGATTTTTAGGGATTCCAGAAGAAAATCACCATTTACTAAGGTTCCATGATGCCGACGGTCAAAAATACGTGAAAGAAGCAATAGAAAAAGTTAAACCAATCATCAAGGATGCTGACAGATTGGTACTGCCAAGTAATAATAACAAGCACGTGGACCATCAAGCCACGCATGATATTGCCGTAGGTGCAGCTAAAAATCTTGATCTAAGAGATGTGGAATATTTTGTATATTTCATTCCTTCTTATGGAAAATTTCAAGAGGACTCCAAGGATAAGCAATTTGAACATGTTATTAGCGAGGAAAAATCAAAAAAATTATTAGAATGGTTACAAATATATCAGTCTCAGTCAAGGTTAAAATACACTTGGAAGCTATACAATCGTTTTTTAAGAAAAACACGAGTTGTAAAATATGCAATTTATTCATATGATGACATTGGAAAATATTATAATTTTTAAATTATTTATAATGAGTTGGAGATAAAATGGAGGATAAAAACATATTAAAAGCTGTAGAAATCATCCAAAATTCCGAGAATATTGTTGCGTTTACAGGAGCGGGGGCATCTACAGAATCGGGAATTGAAGATTTCAGGTCAGAAGGAGGTTTATGGTCTAAATATGATCCTTCTATTTATGCAAGTTTTCAATATTTCTTGATCGATCCAAGTAAATTTTGGAAAATGCACGGTGAATTAGTGGACATTTTAGAAAATGCAAAACCAAATCCCGTTCATTTTGGTTTAGTTGAATTGGAAAAGATGGGAAAGATGAGAGCAATCATTACTCAAAATATTGATAATCTTCATAAAAAAGCAGGGAGTGGTTCTTATTATGATGTTCCTATTTATGAACTCCATGGAACGTATACCGAATTGGAGTGCTTGGATTGCAAAAAGCAATTTAAATTTGATGAAGTTAATTATAAAGATGTGGCTTATCCTATATGTGAATGTGGAGGTTATATAAAACCTAAAGTCGTATTATTTGGTGAAGCACTTCCATATGGCGTTTTGGAAGGCGCAATTGAGTCATGCAAGGATTGTGATTGCTTTTTAATGATTGGAAGTTCTCTGGTCGTATCACCTGCGAACTTTCTTCCTTCCATAGCAAAAGAAGCAGGTGCTAAAATAATATTCATTAATAAAGATACTACAACCATGGACTATTTAGCAGACATATTTCTTCAAGGAAAAGCAGGAGAGATTTTCTCCGAATTAATTACACAATTAAAGAATCGATGAAAATTTTCATTCCAAATTTTTTATATTTTATTGGAGGGCTTTCAGTTCCGGATATTAGTTATTCTGGCATATAGAATTTGCAAACTGTACATTGTTTTGCCTTTATTCTTCGTTCTGGGCCCAATATGATATATTTTTCTTTCATTTCTCCTCCACATTTGGGACAACTTTTAATAAAGCTCTCTTTTATTGATTCCAATACTATTTGAATGTTTTTCTCCAATCTGAGCAATTCTTTAGCATTTTCAATGATTTTTTTAGCAGAATTTATGCCAATTCCCTTTATCCAAGCTAATTCTTCCGGTTTGGAATTAGCAACATCCTCGATCGTTTTAACTCCCGCTTTAATGAGGTTCAATGCAGCAACGGGCCCAATTCCTCTCACTCTCTCTAATTCTTCAGTCATGATCCTCAAGTTTTTAGAAATCGGAGTTAATCAAGTATTTTTATTTATTTCTTTAAGAAACTAATTAAATTAAAGTTTTAGTTAAGTTATTAGAATCAGAATTTATATTGAGAAAATAAATTTTTTATAAAAGATAAAAATTTAGGTAAAAAAAAAATTAATTATTTTTCTAATTGACGTCCTACTCCCTTATACATCAAATATCCTCCCATAATCGCCAATATTAATCCAATTAAGCCTGTAATTGTCCTAACAATAGAAATGTTCAATGTATTGGATATAAAAATGCCATACATGAAAATCGCTAATGAAATGAACCCTACATAGAAAGATTTCCATTTCCTTTTCAATGTTTCGTCTTCAAATCGCTTGTATATCCTAAAATTAAGATATAATATTGGAATTAAAGCTCCAATGGTTTCGATAGTTGCTACATATATGAAAAAGGGAACGCTCCAAACAGGTGACCAATTGGTGCTTGGATTCATAGTGACTCCTGGCTCGGGCAAGAATAGGAAGAAGAACATGCCAAACATTAGCGCGCCATAACCGATTAATATTGCCAATTGCTTAAAATTCGTCATTACTTTCTCTGATTTTAAGAGGATTAAATCAAAAACGACCAGAAATATAAGCGAATAAAATATTGCAAAATTGGTAATAAAATTTAGAATCAGTACTAAGTTAACATCCGTAAGTGGGCCATATATGAAGTTCATTATCAAGCCAAAAGATGATGAGAGATAAAATCCAGAAAAGATTAGGTTAAGGCGTTTTGTATCTCTTCGAAGTATCTTATAAGCGAGGAAAATAAAGAAGGCACAAATTGAACCTTGAGCAATATAAATTGTAATGAATCGTGTTGGTGTTAATTGAAATAATACCATTTAGAAAATCCTCCAAATTATATAATTTGTTTTTAAATAATAATATCGCGTTTGATAAATTTAAATGCTTTTAATAAAACATGCTAAAGAATAATGCTATAAATAAAAAATAAAAATAATTATTCAGATTTCATGTGCGTTTTTTGAAGAGAGTCAAAAAAATTTGCAGATTTTATGTGTTGCTTAAAACTGCTTTATTGTTCCGTAGTAAATGAAATATAATGAAAATATTGTAGGTAAGGATAAAAGCGACCAAAGTGTCCTAAAAGCGGGATCTGCTAATGCATTAGAATAAGATGTTCCTGTCCAAACAAAGTAATATGCAAAAATGCCAACCAGAAAACCAATCCATCTTCTTTTTAAATCTTTTCTCTTAAAAGAATTAAAGATCTTAAAAGCAAAATATATAGTTGGAATTATTGCAAAAATGCTACACACGGATATTGCATAAAAGAAAAATGACCAACTCCAGTCTGGTTTCCAATTTGTAGAGGGGTTTATCACTATACCATTAGGAATTAATGCTAATCCGAGTAATAAAATTCCAAATATAATAATTATCAACAACTGTATCCTTCTCGTGATAATTTCTTCTGATTTTAGCATGATTAGTACGAATAATAGCAAGAATATCAGTGTAAATGAAAAAAGATAATAAGTAATGAAATGTAACACCAATACGATAATTTCATCCGTTAAATTTGCGTAAATAATATTTATGATAACTCCTATTCCAGGAAAGAGATAGAACATCCCCAAGAAAAAGTTCAATATGTGTTTTTCGCGTTTGAGAATTTTATAATATAAATATAAGTAAAAAAGACCAATAACTCCTTGAACGATGAAAACTTGAATAAAACGCACGAGATCCATTGTTTGGAATAAGCTAAAAATACCTATCCCTCTTTTCCTTATTGAATAAAAAAATCATTAATTTATGTATTATTATAAATCATGTTTTTATTAAAAACTTCCTCAACTTTAAAAGGAAAGCATTTTTAAGCTTTTCTTTATATTCTAAAATATAAAAATACTTTCGTTGATATCAATGACAGAGAGTAATCATAACTTGGAAATGCCAAAAAATGAAATTAAAAACAATAAATTAATAGAAAAAGTAAAGATTGCTGCCAATTATTGTTATAATTGCAATCGTTGTTTATTAGTTTGTCCACTCTCGCATGTTGGATTATTTTCTCCTAGAGATTTGATTAATGATGTTAGTTCCATGGATTTGGATGAAGCTGTTAGTAACAACGATATATGGTCCTGCTTAACATGTGGTCAATGTACCATATACTGTCCAATGACAAAAGAAAATACAGGTGTTCAAATTCCACAATTAATTTTAGAATTAAGAAAAATCTACACTAATGATATTTCTCAACATGAAAAAATTAAAGCTTGTGAAACACATGACAATATTACTACATTAGTCACTGAAATAATGGCAGATAGCCCAATCCCTCCTGATAAATTGGATTTCATCAAGAATGCTGGATTAGAGGTTAAAGAATCCGGTGAAATTGCTCTCTTTATTGGTTGCTTGCCTTTAATGGAAGACATGATATATAATTTCAAGGTTGATTATTTAGCAAATCCTAAATCGGTTATTGGAATGTTAAACGCTGCTGGAATCGTTCCTGTAGTATTGAATGAAAAATGTTGTGGTCATGACATCTTGTGGGGGAAAGGGGATGAAGAAACTTTTAAAAAATTAGCAGAATATAACGTTAATCTTTATAAAAAGGTAGGAGTTAAAAAAATTATTTTCAGCTGTGCTGAAGGGTATCGTACTTGGAAATTCGATTACCCAAAGTATATTAAAAATTTTGATTTTGAAATTTATCATTTCACAGAATTCTTCATTAAAGAAGGCATCTTGGATCATTTAAGATTTCCACCAGAAAGCAAGATTAAAGTAACTTATCACGATGCGTGTCGCTTGGGAAGACTTGGAGGCAAAATTTATGATGCTCCAAGAGAAATTTTACGAAGTTTACCGGGTATTGAATTGGTTGAAATGGCAAACATTCGCGATGATGCTAATTGTTGTGGCGTTTCAGCTTTCACGGGTTGTAACGAATATTCTCGAATCATTAGAAAAAATAGAATTCAAGAAGCAATAGATACTGGAGCTGAATATTTGGTCGTTCCTTGTCCCAAATGTTTAACACATTTTACGTGTTATTTGACAGAACCTGCCTTAGATCAAACACAATTGGATATGAGAGACAAGATAAAAGTAATTGATTTAGCCTCTTTCATGGGAAAGCTTTTATTTCTAATTTAAATTCATTTATTCATAAAATCTACTTTAAAAAAAAAGGAAAAAGAAAAAATCTCGTTTTTCTGCTAATCTTTATAGTTTTTTTAATTAAAATGATAGTATATTTTTTACTCTTGAATCTTTTAACGTTTATTAAAAAAATTACAACGAATCTTCTTTATTTTTCACGCCATTCTTGACCGCATTTACCACAACGGTATTTCTTGCCATAAACTCTTGGATAATCACTAATAATATTAGATTTATCCACAGATTCGTGGATCATATATTTGTTTTCTTCTCCGCATTTTGGACATCTTCTTCTGCCTTCTGGCTTCTCGATTGTAAGAATACCATCCGAATTTTCTTCCATTTTCTATTACTCATCTCCAATTAAAAAATTTTTTAAAAGGCTTAAATCCTAATTCTATAACAATTTTTAAATTATTAAATCTTATTAACTCGTTAATTTAAATGAAGGTTATTTAAAATTTAATATCTTCCTAATAAATTAATTTGGTTCTTTATCAATTATAATAAATGTTATCAATGTTAAATTGTTATTTTTTGGCTTCAGCATTTATAATTTTCAAGCCATAAGCTTTTGCTTTTTCATATAATTCTGGATTCATTAACTTGAATTTTAATATTACATGTTCAAATACCTTTTGAAAAATTTCAGAAATATTATCTTCTAAACCATTAATTTTAAAACAGTAAATAAAATTTAGATTCTTTGAAATTTCAATTAACTCATCATCTGTAATTTTTTGATTTGAAACTTTATCACCATCATTAATTATGGGTGAATCAATGCCAATTAATGCACTAACACCTTGGAATTTCAATTTTTTTAGTTTTTCGAATAATTCTAAATTGTTTATTTCCTTAATTGCATTCGAGTCATTAACATTGACTATTAATATCAAGCTATCAAGGTCTTCAAACCAAGGAAATTTCTCAAGAAGTACATTTATGGACTTTTCACTTATTAGATTAACTTTCAAAGGTATTGAGTTAAAAACAATACGAAATTTTCCAAACTCATCTTTTTGCTTTATAGCCGTGCCGATTTTTTTAATATAATCGATTAAAATATTCTTCTCAGAATCTCTTTTCCCAATTAAAGCAATATTTGTTTTGCAAAGAATTTTGCTTGACAATGTAGTTTCTGATTTTATTTTACTTTAGTTAATTGAAATAAAGACGATTTTAGCTAAAAATTTTTTTTTAAATTGAGATCTAACAAATATTTTTTAAGAAGATTGCTATTAATAAAATTTATTGTAAAAAATGAGGATAGCGATGGCTATTACTTGAAATAATCTGAATCTAAATTAGGAAATAACTTTTTGCGCGTTCCTTCCTTCTTGGCTTGAATCAATCCCAATTCTACTAACTTTTCAATGTGATATTGAATGGTCTTTCTGTTTATTTTTAACTTCTTAGTAATCATGCTATTCCAGATTCCTGGATTTTCTTGAATGATCTCTAAAACCTTTAGAGTTAAATCACTCTTTTTCAATGTTAAATCAATGTTTGATATGGGATTCTTTTGATAATAGGGAAAATAAACTAAATAATGTTCAAAACGTTCTTTTCTAATGATCTTATACGTTTCTAACAAATCTAAATGCCAAGCCAAGTTTCCAGGAGATAAATTTGTTTTTCGCAAGAGTTCATTGAAATGAATTCCTGGATATTCTAAAATTAAATCTATTATTTTAGAACGATTTTCATTTTCCAAGATTTCTTCTATAGTGAGCCTATGCGCTCCTTTTTCAATACTCGTGAATTTTCTTTTCAAATAATCGATATAATCTTGCTTAGAGACAACAACGACAAGAATTATGATTCCTAATCCGCCAATTATTAGGAGATATAAAATCAAAGACAAATCTACGGGAGGAGGGTTGACTTGTTCTTCAATGTCATATATTGTAAAATAGTATGCGGTGTCTCCTTCAATGTTGCTTAAATTTCCCTCAATGTAAGGTATTTTAGTGAGATTATCGAATTTCTCAACAGTTTTCAATGGAATCCATGAATCTTCTCCTTCTTTATAATAAGCTAAGGAAAAGTTAAAATTAGGGTTTAATCCAAACATTAATTGCTTAGAAAATCGAAGGATTACTTTTTCAATGGTAGTATTTGAGTAAATTCTATAAACAGAATTATAGGTAAATGTCAATATTATGTCTTCTAAAGTTGGATTTTCAGGTAATTCTTTTAAAAAGTTTCTTAAATTAAACTGACAAGTGATATTCAGAGAAATAGGTTCAGAATTTTGCACTGTTAGAAATAATTGGCGATTATTAATTGAAAAGTTATATTCCAAATAAAGATCTATAAAAACATTCGAGTAAATAAAAAAATAATTTCTTAGGTTTCGAAAATTAAATTGAATGTATTCATTCGGGTTCATGCGATATCTAATTTTATTATCATAAATATCAATAGCAGTAGCACTTTGAGGATAAAAATTCAATCCTAATATGCTAATCAATAAAACAAATGAAAAACATCTAAATACATTCTTTTTCCTCATTTTTCATCTAAAATAAATTTAAAATAAAAAAAATAAAATTAAATTTAACCAATTTGTAGGTTTACATATACATCAATAGGTCCCACTGTAATGGTCTCATTGTAGTTGTTAAAGGGCGGGACATCGATGTAAATCGATACCGTTATTATTATTGAAATGTGATACGTGCCATTGACTATTTCCAATTCATTAGGTCCAAGAAGCAAGTTGATGTTATTCTCCACGATACCCTTCAAGTTCTTGAGTGAGAATGAATAACTCAGTGTCTTATTTGTAGGTGTCGTTAAATTCATGCTAATCACGATGTTTACCATTTCAGAAAAAGTAGAACTCTTTTCAGAGACTACTTTAGCCACGCCTGACATTTGCCTGAAAAAGTATTCATAAGGATTTACTTTTACGGGAGTTGCCTGAATATTAAAATAAAAAGAACTTCCTCCAAAAATGTCATAACTATATCCATCTGTAGAACTGGATGAGGGAGAACCACTCGAAGCCATTCCTAAATCTAAAGAGATAGCATCAACGCCTAAACCATACATGAAGACTGGAATGAGACCTACTAAGATTCCTACTGAAAGGATCCCAATTATTATTCCAGCAACTAATTTTTTTGATGCCATTTTATATCACCATTTTCATTAAAACCATCTTTATAAAAGTAATGATAATCACATATTTAAAGCATTGAGGTATAATTTTTGCCGCTTGCCAAAATTAAAATTAATAAGCAAGATAATGAGATTATTTTCATTTCAAATTTTCATTTACTAAAGAATCCAACTCTTTTTTAACTTGTTCATCAATAGGTGTCCTTGGTTTTCTTAATCCTAATTTTTTTATAATTTTTTGTGCTCTTTTTCGAATGTTCAAGCCTCCTTCTTCTTTCCAAGAATCTCTTGATCTTCTATCTATTACTGGAGACACAAAAAATAGTTCTTTTCTAAAATATTTTAGAGTAGAGGGATGAGACAAGAAGTTTTCAGTTTCAATAACATCTCTTAGAATATTGAGAGCGAAAGGCTCTTCATGAATTTCTATACCTTGCAAGAATCTCTTTACCATTCCTATGATTTCATTATCAACAACTAATTTTTCAAGGCTTTGAGTGGACTCAAAATCAAGCATTCCTGGACCAGAAACAACATTTATTCCTGTTAAACCGGCTAATAAAGCTCCCATCGCACCCTCCAATCCAGCTTGTGCATCAAAAATCTTTGAATCGCTTAAACTCATGTAAGCATGCGTTGGCAAATTAAAAAATTTTCCCATTTCAGTATTTCCAATGTTTATCATCATGGTTTCAATGGCTCCCATTGGTGTAGTTCCAAATTTCATATCCATTATTGCTGGAGATCCGCCCCAAATGACTGGAGCTCCTTTATTCGTTAATTGCGTTATGACAATACCTGCCAAGCATTCCGCGCAATGTTGTGTAATCGAACCTATTAGTGTCATTGGTGCACTAGCTCCTGCTAAAGGCATCGACACGAATTCAGAGGGGATCATGCTTTTTGCTGCATCAATTAAAGATTGAGTGGTGAGATCCGACCACTTTAATGGAGGACTTGGGCAAGCATCAAAAATTGCGAGCGGTTTATTAGCTAAGTCCTTTTCAGAAGTTCTGAATTTTAATAATAACTCTTTCATTATACTAAAACTTTCTTTTCGAAAAGTCCCGGTAATAATGGGTTTAGAGCAATACATTAATGCAATATACAATCTATGCCAATCTTGAGCTTCCTTAGGTACATCGCTATATACCAATGCCGTGCTTTGCATCTCTATGTTTTCTAATAAATCTGTTATTTTTGTAAATCGAATGAAATCATTTATGGTGGGCTCTCTCAATTCTCCCGTTTCATCATCCAAAATGAATATTGCAGCTGATCCTGGATTAAAATGAACTTGATCATCTTGTAGGTTTAAAAACTGTTTTCCTTCTCTATCATACATTTTAATTTCGTGAGGAACTGACTGAAGACACTTTTCTACAATATCTGGAGGTATGAGAAATCTGTTTTCTTTTTTACTAAAACCTTCATTCTTAAAAATTTCGCTACATTCTTGATTTTCTACGAATATTCCAATCTCACTTAAAATCTTTTTAGCTTCCTCAAATATCTTTTTCTTGATCTCTTCATTCAATACATGAAAATTCGGTTTCACTTCATTCACATCTCTATTTTTTCTTCATTTTCTTGATTTAATTTTTATTTAAAATTTTTTTAATTGCAGCAATTGTTTTTGGAGTCGTTCCACAACATCCTCCCACTATTTTTGCTCCCAATTCTATGATTTTTTCTATATCTCTTACAAATTCTTCTATGGTTTGCTCATAAATTACTTTTCTTTCCGAATCAAGTTTAGGTTTGCCTGCATTTGGCTTTATTGAGACTGGAAGACTTGTTAAATTAACCATTTCTTTAGCTAATTCAACCATTTCGCTAGAACCCAATGTACAGTTAGCACCAATCACATTAACCTTATTCTCTTCTAGCACATTGATACATTTCTCTAATGAGTCTCCCATTATCGTGAAGAAACCTCTTTTAGTCATTTTGTACGTGATTGAAGCAATAATTGGTTTCGATGAAATCTCTTTAATTGCGTTTAGAGCCGCGACCATTTCATCAATATCCGAAATCGTCTCAACATGCCAAAGGTCTACACCATTTTCTAAAATTTTCACTTGCTTTAAATATGCATTTTGCCAATCAGCTATTGTTGCTTTTCCTATGGGTGGTTTAAACGTTCCAGTAGGCCCCAAATCTCCAACAATTAATCGATCTGGTGGGCAAGCTTTCTTTATGTTCTCCAATGCTCTCTTGTTAATTTCCTCAATTCTATCTTCTATTTTATGATTTT
>Ga0190334_1000764_pt1 | contig 14808 bp, 13 predicted proteins | sample 48720478_MG_FD_161270 | JGI IMG/M metagenome (GOLD analysis project Ga0190334, IMG submission 161270) | Hydrothermal vent sediment bacterial communities from Southern Trench, Guaymas Basin, Mexico - 4872-04-7-8_MG | ecosystem: Environmental > Aquatic > Marine > Hydrothermal vents > Sediment ...
AGAAACCAGGAGGCTATGAGCTTGAATTAAAGAAGCTTGGTTATAATAAGTTGCTTGGAAGAGGCTATGTAAAAGAGAAGTTAATTATAATAACTGATTTTGCATCAAAAAGAGCAGTTGATAAAGTAAAAAAAAGTGGTGGTGATGTAAGGCTTTTGCAGAAAACTGTTGGAATAAAAGAAGTTAAAGAAAAAAAAGAGGAAAAGAAGGAAGAAAAGAAAGACAAAGGAAACTCTGAAAAGAAACAAGATGAAAAAAGTCCTGAAAGGACCACTTAATTATTATTCATATTATTAAATTAATATTATTAAAAATTTAAATAGTGTTATTAAAAATTTAATTGGCTGCAGGCGCTGAAAAATATTAAAAAATATTAAAGAATATTAAAAAGGGCTAAGAAAATGGGCGCTTTTGAGAACATACTCTATAATCTTCCTGAAGTAAAAGCACCAACACAGAAAAAACTCTCTTTTAAAGAAAAACTTAAGTGGACTCTTATAATTCTCGTATTATTCTTTATTCTTGGATTAATCCCTTTGTTTGGCTTAGGAGGTAATGCTCTTCAACAATTCGAGTTCTTATCAGTTATCCTTGGTGCAAGCTTTGGTAGCATTATCAGTCTGGGTATTGGTCCTATAGTAACAGCGTCAATAGTATTACAGCTGCTTAATGGTTCTGGACTAGTCAAGTTTGACTTGACAACTCATGAAGGGAAAAGAAGATTCCAGGGAATCCAGAAGGTATTATCAATCTTTTTCATACTATTAGAAGCATTTATTTATGTTCAGATGGGAGGCTTAACTCCTATGGCAGGATTTTCTCCTTTAATCCTTATTTTCCAGTTATTCCTAGGAGGATTACTGATATTATACATGGACGAGGTTGTGAGTAAGTGGGGGTTTGGCTCCGGAATCAGCTTGTTCATAGCAGCAGGGGTTTCCCAGAGAGTATTTGTAAGAGCCTTTAATCCCTTACCAAGCCCTAATAATCCTGGTGTGGTCTCAGGAGCAGTTCCTGCTCTTGTACAATCTCTTAGTGCAGGCGACCCTGTAACAGCAGGACTGATGTTTTCAGCAATAGCAGCAACCATTATTGTCTTCCTTCTTGTAGTATATGCTCAGGCTATGAGAGTAGAGGTTCCCTTAACTTTTGGAAGAGTGAGAGGATATGGTATTAGGTGGCCCTTGCAATTCTTTTACACAAGTAACATACCAGTAATACTAGTAGCAGCACTTATTGCCAATATTCGCTTATTTGCCCGTTTATTATCTAATTCAGGTATCAACATATTAGGAACTTTTTCAGGCAACACACCCGTATCTGGGTTAGCTGCATGGCTTTATGGTCCCCCTATTGTGCGTAACATAATAACACACTCTCTTCAACTATCAGATATATGGCATGCTCTTGTTTATATATTATTCATGATGCTTGGAGCAATGATATTCAGTATCTTCTGGGTGCAGACATCAGGACTTGATGCTAGGAGCCAGGCAGAGCAGATGCTGAGCTCAGGACTTCAAATACCTGGCTTTAGAAAGGATATTCGTGTGCTTGAGAGGCTGCTTAATAGGTATATCATGCCCTTGACAGTGGTTGGCGGACTCGCTGTTGGTTTATTAGCAGCTCTTGCAGATGTTTCAGGAGCACTGGCTAGTGGGACAGGAATCCTGCTAACAGTAATGATAGTATATCGTTTATATGAGGAGATTGCTCAGCAGCACATGATGGACATGAACCCGATGATGAGAAAGTTCATAACAGGAGGATAGCAGAAGGAGAATAACGATAGATTTATATAATTTATTTGCCTTACTCTTTCTTATGCCCCTACTCAAAAAGAAAAAAATATCTATTGATACTATTATTAGAGATTATGTAAGGAAAGAAGCTGATAGGTTTATAGGTTTTAATCCGGATAAGAAATTAAAAACTAAAAAAGACATTCTTGCTTATGAGTTTCTAAAAAGAGTTGTTATAGTAGAAATATCAAGACACCCCACCCTCTTACCTTTGGGATTAACTGAAGAGGTTTATATGAGCAGATGCCATGAAGCACCTGTTCTGGATGTTAAAGGAGTTCCTTATTGCTCAGAATGTGGTTATGAAACCAAAGTTAAAACAAGAATACAAGAGAGCGCTTATGGAATACAAGTACGAGCATCAACTCCCAAAGACCCTTTAAAACCATTTTACCCCCTCTCTGTTTAAACCTCTTTTCTTTATAACAACCTTTAAAAACACCTGTTTTTTCTTTTTCTAAAAAGGTGACTCAACTTGGTTTTTGAGAACATATTAGACCCCATATTCAACCCTCTTCTAAAGATGCCTCCTGTCATAGCCATACTCCTAATTTCTTTTGTCATCACCCTTATCATAACCCTGGTTTATAAGTTCACAACCGACCAAAAGAAGATGAAGAAACTGAAACAAGAGATGAAAGAGTATCAGAAGAAGATTAAGACTCTTAGCAAGGAAGATCCTAAGAAAGCAATGACACTTCAACAAGAAGCTATGAAAAAAAACATGGCTTATATGAAAAGCAGTTTTAAATCAACACTCTATACAATCATCCCTATTATTATTATATTTGGCTGGCTTAATGCACATATGGCTTATTACCCGATAGAACCAGATAAGCCTTTTGAAGTAACTGCTCTTTTTGCAAACGGCCACGCACCCACTGTAACCATATCGAGTATTCCAGAACTTGAGATTATTAGTAATGCCACCCAACAAATTATTGATGGTAAAGCAACATGGCAGTTAAAAGGAGAGGAAGGAGATTATAAGCTCATTATTAATTATAATAATGAAGAGTATGACAAATCCTTAATAATAAGTTCTGAGCATAAATATGAAAATCCTGAAAAAAAGATTTCTAATTCAAAGCTTAAAAAAATAATTATTAGTAATGAAAAGATTTATCCCCTAAAAGATATTTTTGGCTTGAAATTAAGCTGGCTATGGACATATATTATTTTTAGCATAGTCATAAGTATTGCTCTGCGAAAGATATTGAAAGTCTACTAATTTTTATCCGCAAGCTTCAACAAAAATTAAAAACAATTTTTGAGAATGTTTTGTAAACACACAAAACATTTATAAATACCTCTCTATTCTCGAGGAGAAAATGCCAAGACCAAAATACAGGTCAAGGAGTCTCAGAAGACTCCAGAAAAAGCTGCCAGGAGGCAAGACTAAGCAGGTTTATATAAGAAGAAAACCAGAAATACATAAATGTGCTGAGTGTGGCGCAGAGCTAAAAGGCATCCCTAGGCTTAGTGCTATAAAGGCAAAGAATACTGCTAAGACCAAGAAAAGACCTGAACGTCCCTATGGTGGCTTCCTCTGTGCAAAGTGTGCAAGAGAAAAGCTTAAAAAAGAAGCAAGATTATGATAAGTAGAACTCATGGATAAAATAATAAATTAAAATAAAATTAAAATAATAACTTAAAAGCATCTGCTAGGTTTTTGGTGACAAAAACCCGCGAAGTCTTAGGATGCAGGGGTTTAAAAATGTACCAGAGAGGAAGGTTATGTATCAAAATAGCAGGCAGAGACGCTGGTAGGAAATGCATAATAATTGATGTTATTGACAAGCATCACGTGATGATAGATGGTGAGACTAGAAGAAGGAAGTGTAATGTTAAGCACCTTGAACCATTAGACACAATGCTAAAGGTCACCAAGAATGCTCCTAGAACAGAGGTTGTGAGACTCTTCAAAACCCTGAATATTGATCTTAAACAGACCAAGCCAAAGAAAAAAACAGAGAGACCAAAAAAATTAAGGAAGAAAAAGGCAAAACCAGTTAAACAACCAGTGAAGAAAACAACAAAAAAAGAAGAGGAAAAAATTAAAAAACAAATCAGAGAAACACAGGCAAAGCCTTTATCAGAGAAACCTAAAAAAGAAGGAGTGCTAATAAAGAAAAAGGAAAGGCAAAAGAAAAGACAGACTTAATAATCCCTTTTTCTCTGTATTATCCCAGGCCTCTTACTTTTCTTCTTTTTCTTCTTAATCTCCCCAAGCAGCCTTGTTACTGCTTCCCTAGGAGTCCTTGTACCTATTACTCGCTCTGTTTTCCTCTCATCAAAATAAATGCCTGTAAGGGTCTTAGCCATTCCCCCGCTCGTAGTAAGGGCAACAATAGGGATGTCCTCAATATAAGCATAAGTTGCTTCATTAAGAGTGCCTGCCCCCCCACCTACAATAATGGCACCATCACAACTATTAAGATTAATAGCATCTCTTGACCAGCCAATACCTGTGGCAACAATAACATCACAGTACTTATTATGGGGATCCATTTTTTCCCATGGGAGGATTCCAAGAGTAAGCCCGCCTTGTTTTTTCGCTCCTTTCATAGCAGCTTCCATAACCCCATGACCACCACCAGTCACAGTGGTTGCTCCTATCTTTGCAATTTCTTCACCAACCTTCTCTGCAAGACGATAAGCTTTTTTTGTGCAGATTGACTTGCTACTTCCAATAACCGCTATTTGTAATCTTCGGCTCATTATTAATCACCCTTTATTACTTCATAAAGATCTGTTAAATTTAATTCAAAACCAACAACAGGCATTTCAAGCTTAAATTTTTCAAGTACTTCTGGACTTATTTCGCCGATATACGCAACCTTTTTATCCTTAACCCTTACTCTACCACACCTCCCTTTAATAAAAGAAGGATGCTCTGTTTTGTTAAGTGTGTAAGTAATACCTAGGTTATCAAACAAAAACTCAAGGGCTTGCTTTGCATTTGTAAAAGTAGCATCTTTTGATGCTAGACAATAACCCAGCCTCACAGGATTCCTTGTTTTTGTCTCAGCAGAATCATCCCTTACAACCACCTCGCCTATCTCAAATATTTGTTGCGGGTACTCCTTATTTGTGTTCTTTGATAAGAACTCTAATAAGCCTGGTAAAAGCCAAGTCCTGAACACACACCAATTAGATGATATCGGGTTTTCTACTTCAATAACATCCATTGAAACCAGCATCTTATTCAAAAGGGTTTCTTTATTAGTAAGAGTGTAATTCATTACTTCCTGAGCCCCTAAACCAATTATAATATTGGCAACTGAAGAGGCAAACTTATTTATTGGTGTCATTCTGCCTTGGAAATTAAAATTAATTGATTCTGGCTCAATATTATTATATCCATACCCGATTACAACATCCTCTACCATGTCTGCTGGGTGCATTATATCCTGCCTGTATGCAGGATACAACACCTTCCTGCCTTTAACATGATAACCCGCTCTTTGTAACAATTTTTTTATCTCTTCCCTCTTTAGATTCAAACCACTCCTCTTATTAACATATTCAAAGTCAAATATAATGCTCTTCTCTGAGAAGTCTGGTGTTATTATTTTCTTATTCTTATCCTGGAACTGAACCTCAACACTTTCTAATTTTCCTCCACGATCAACAAGAGCCATACATATAACATTCAGGGCAGGAAGCAAGAACTTAAAATTAAAACCACTGCACTCAATGAATAAGTCTCTAGTATTCTTTGTGACTTTTCCTGTATAACCAGAATTAATAATAGGAGGCATGGAAAGAACTTCTCCAGAACTATCTATAAAAATTGGATATTTATCTGCTTTTTCAAGCAAATAACCATATTCTTTTCCTTTTGGATGCTGGGCAAGGATCTGCTTTAAGTTAAGCTTTTTATTAAATTCTAAAGGAACAAATTTCAATTCAGTAGGAGCATATGCTTTATAATATATTGGGGGTTTTATCCTATGCAAATCATATACACCAATAGCAACCTCTCTTCTTTTTGAACCAAAAGTCTCACACACCTTCTCCTGCAGTTGTATCATCTGGGATAAAACATCATCCGTAATCTTCAAGCCCCTTACAATAGCACAAACAGTTAAGGGTCTTATTTCTGCTAAGTTCTTATCCACTATTACTCTGACACCTGATTGTCTTATCTTAGGAATATTATCCCCTCCAAGACCCAGATGTCTTCTTATTTCACGAGCAATTCCTTCTGCACTCCAAAAGTCAGGTCGGTTAGTATCAGCTGTTTCAATTTTTATCAAATCATTCTTCTTATCCCATGCTTCTATTTCGCCTTTTACATACATCAAAGCTTCTTCTAACTCTTTTTTTTCAAGCTTTCTTCCAATCAGACTGCACAAGTCCTTATAACTAACCTCTATTGTTGGCATTACAACCCTCCTTTCTTACTCCTCCTTAAAAAACCAAGGTCTTGTGAAAACAAATCCCTTATATCACTCACTCCTAATCTTAACATCGCCAACCTGTCAATACCAAAACCCCAAGCAATAACAGGCTCTTTTATGCCTAAAGGTTCGGATAGCTCTGGCCTAAAAATACCCGCACCTGCGAGTTCCATCCACCCAAACTCAGGATGCTTTGCTGATATCTGCACAGAAGGCTCTGTGAAAGGAAAATAATCAGGAAAAAACTTGATTTCTTTTGCTCCTGTCATCTCAATCACAAAACCCTTGAGCAAGCCTAATAAGTGCCTGAAATTAAGCTTCTTTCCAATAACAAATCCTCCGAGTTGATTGAACTCAACAGCATGGGTTGCATCAATCACATCTGGTCTGAAGCACCTTACCAGGGAGAAGTATTTTCCAGGAATCTCAATGTCTTGAACCAGATACCGCGGAGAAATAGCTGTGTCATGTGCTCTTGGCATGAGCTGAGAAGCAATCTTTTCACTCCACTTATACTGCCAGCCCATAGACCCTGTATTACCTCCATTCTCATGAGCCGCTCTTACAGCCTCTACAATCTTTCTTGCAGGAAGCCTGCCATACCTTGGCTCTTTAATCCTATACGTGGCACTCCATGTGCGAGCAGGATGATTCTGAGGCTGGAATAATGCATCAAAATTATAAAACTCTAATTCTATTATAGGACCCCACATCTCCTTAAAGCCCATCTCCACAACCTTTTGCCTTACGTTCTCAACAAACTCTGAGTAAGGATGTCTTTTACCACCATATACTTTAGGAACCTTTACATTAATATCATAAGCCCGGAACTCTTTATTCTTCCAAGAACCTGTCTTAAGCATTTCTGGTGTGAGTTTCTCAATGGTTTTCTCAGAACCAAGATGACTGGTAACAAGTTTTTTTCCAAGGCCTGTGAGAATAATGAACCATTCTTTTTTTAAGACCGGCTTAATCATATCCTTACGTTTTTTCAGGTTTTCAAATGCAAACTTCTCTTCATCTTTTAATTTGCTTACATCAACCTCCTCTTCAGCTACTCTTTTCAAAAGCTTTTCTTCCAAAGTCCCTGTTTCCAAGAGTTTCTTACCATTATCATTAATACTAATAACCATGCCTTTACCAACATGTATTGCTGCTTTGCTCTTTAAAAGCCCAATACAAGCATTTACCTCTTGTTCTGAGAGGCAGGTCTCTTCTTTTATCTTATTAAGCAGCTTTGCTTTGTTCTTAATACATGTTAGAAAAGCCTTCTCTGGCAGTCCTTTTTCCAAGGCTCTTCTTCCATTTTTTCCAAGCACAAGAACCTCTTTCACATCCTCCCTTATCTTAAGCACTTCCTTGCTCTGCAGCCATTGCAAAGCCCGCATGACCTCAACCTCTTTTAAACCACTCTTCTTTACCAGATCAGAGAAGACAGAGGTGTGTCTAAGCAAAGGAATTGCCTTCCTCTCAAGAGGATGCAAAGTCTTAATAAGCTCTTTAATATCATTCATATATCTCTTTTGTTATTGAATAAAGGTATATAAAAGTATTGGTTGGGATATTAGGATATTGTAAGGAAGAATAAGAAGTAAAGGTATGAAAAAAGAAAAAGTTTTAATTATTCAAACCCTGGCTTTAGCCTTTTTTTTCATGGCTTTCCATGCAAGCTCAAACATGTCTTCAAGAGCCTTTGCAAAGAATGGTGTGTTAATCCAGATGCCTATATCATAGGTTGGGTGTACTTCTGCATCATCCATTACCATAAAAATCAGTTCTTTACCATCAACAATCACAAACCTAGCCTTACTATGGGTATGTCTAATCTCTGCAATACCTGCCAGATCTTTTACTGCTTTCTCTGCTTCCTTGCTAGTTATAGGAGCAGCTATTCTTATCTTAACACCCCTCTTTTTTATCTGCTCAAAAACAGGCTTTAGGCCTTCCACCTTTCTTACCAAGCCCTGGGTTGTGGTCATCAGGGTTACTGTTTTCTCAGCATTCCTAATAGTTAATTCTAAGTGATTGTACAGGTTATGCCTGCCTTTTAAAGAACCTGATAAGTCAGAAGGCTCTATTAGCTCAACTCCTTGTGTGTGCAGAGAGTTAAGCTCCTGTATAACATTTGTTTTTTTAAGATCTTCAAGCCTCTTTATCTTCTCCTCAGACTCTTGTTTCATGTTCTTTTTTACACGCTCAACCACTTCTTTTGGTGGTACAGCAATATACTTTATTGGCTTGCCAAGCTTCATAACCACAAAGCCTTTCTTTTCCAGGCTTTCAAGGATGTCATAGCTTCTGCTTCTAGGCACATTAGCTATGTCGCTTAGCTCACCAGCAGTGCTTACTCCGCGTGATAGGAGGGCTGTCCATATCTTAACCTCATAAAGATTTAGTCCAAAATATCGCCTTAACTTTGTAAGAAACTCTTCTTTTACAATCATATTACTACCTCCCCAAAGTAGGCTTGATCACCCCTTTTTAATACCAAAAACTCATAACTACTATTTATATGTTACTATTTTTTACACTCTTACAATAGTTTCAAATTCGCATCTTTTGATAATAAGAAAAACAAAAACAAAAGCATAGCAAAAGGTATAGTAAAGAGTATGTTTATTTGGTTAGAACATAGAATGTTTCTCCTGGGATTTCAAAGAGTCTGGCATTATAATCAAGCTTCTTAACAAGCCTATCAAACCAAGCTCTTCGCTCTTTTCTTATTGGCTTCTTGCCTCCAAGGCTCCTGGTTGAGAAAGAAACAACAATGAATTTAGACTGAATACTCCTTAATACCTGTTCACTTATATTCCTCTTAACAGCTTCAAGGGAATCAAGGGTTTTTAATAGGAATACAACATCGTGTTCTTTAATAATCTCTTTTAGCTTGTCTTGATAGTTTTTCACCAAATCAACCCTTTTTGTCATTCCTTTAATCCTCATAATCTTAAAGTATTTCTTAATGAAATCAAGATCCCTCTCTGCTAAATCACAAGCAATATACTCAGGCTTAAACTTAAGGTAAGGATAACTAAAGGGGTTTAGGCCACAAGCCAGGTCAACAATTCTTTTTGGCATACCTGTTAGTTCAAAGATTTTCTTATAAACCAGAGCATAGTATGGTAGTCTTTCCTTGCTTGACTTATGTAACTCTAATATTCTGTTATGATTCTCCAAACAAGGATTCTTTCTTAACACCTCTAATAACTTATCCCGCTTATGATAATCTTTTAGAATGAAGACACCATAAACCTCTCTGAGCTCTGCCCTCATTGCCTTTATGATCTCTTTATACTCTTTTGAACGCTTGAACTTAGAGTATTCCCTTTGCTCTAGCTTTTCCCTTATTCTTTTGTGTTTCTTAAGGAATATTTTTACTTTTTCTATTACAAACTCTTTATTTAGGTTGCTAAGCTCTTTTTTTACAAGAATATCCTCTACAAGAAGTCTTATTAAGTCTTCCATCTTAGAATACCAGCAATTCCTCCTAAGCCAATGAGTTTTTTCTCTGCCTCTTCTGTACCCAGGATGTGCACTTTTGCACTCATTTTCTCTGCTAGTCTCATTAAGCCCTCTACTTCTTTGTGCTTATTCTCCTCTCTTGCTTTTTGCAGGAAGTCATAGCTTACAAAAAGTTCTTTCACAGCACCAATCCTTATTTTCTCATCACACTCCCTTTGACCATAACAGGCTTCATCCCTTGCAATAGCTTTTAACAAGGATTCAATCATACCCAGCTCCTTAGCTGCTCTGTCACTCTCAATCACCTTAAAGAGCTCTGGTCTCTGCAAAACCTCTCTTATAGCTGTTTCCTTAGTATCAGAGCATGTTGAGAGAATAATTTTTTCTTTTAAAGCATCAGGCATCTCTTTCATTAAGTACTCTTTCCAGAAGCTAGGACTAGCTATGATAATGTTCTGTGGTTCAAGTCGCTTATTATATTCATTTAGCTTTTCAATTATTTCAGTATAAAAGTTCTTTTTTCCACTTGTTTCAACATTCTTCTTTGCCACATCTCCTTTAAGCCTTGCCAAAACCTCATATCCTTGGTGTTTAAGAAGAGCAAAAAGAGCTTCTTCCCTATCCATTAATACTATTAGAATTTTTGTCTTAAGCTTATGGGTTGCTTCTCTTAGTTTTTCAAGCTGATAACCAAGCCACTCATCTTTATTAATAGTTATAATGCTGCCTGGCTCTAAGTTAAAAGTGTGATGGCTGCCTCTTGGCACATCATCTGGTCCTTGTAGAATTATTCCGCTAACACGCAGATTATCCGAGTATTTATGGAATTCTGTTTTCTCAACCTTTATTTCAAGAAACATGCTTTTTCTTGTAATACTCTGCTTTCTATCATCCTCCTTGCCAATCTTTATCTTTCTCTCTGTCTTACCCTTCACTTTATCACCTATGTCAATTACCTGATTCAAAAACCAAACGTCCTCTGAATTATTAATCTTAACAGTTACTTCTCCTTGCCTCAGATTCTTCTTTATGATTTGCATCCTCTATTATTAAGAAAGTCTTTGTTAGTATATAATGTTTTTTGTTTCATGTTTTTTTCCTCTCATAAAAACCAATAAATTTATATATTCTGATTATTAAGATAATGATTATGCGTAGATGTAAATCTAGACTTGCACAGTCAGCCAGTAATGCTGGTATTACAGTTATCCTTATTGCTGTTCTAATAATAGTTTATATTCTCTTCATATCCCCTCAGGAGAGGGCAAAATTATTAGGTGAAACACCCCCTGGTGGGCCTGGTGTGATTCCATCAGGAGCAAAGAGCACGTTATTCTCTCAGACTCCGGGCAGGCTTTATCCTCCAAGTGCTAACATGTTTGAGCATACACTACCCTCATTCATGGTATTCACAGTCACTAATGCTGGTGAGCTTAAAAGAACAGAATCCTTGTATGTGAAGAACTCTGCTTTTAGTGATAAGTCAGAAGAACTCATCTTCTTTTATGAGCCAAGAACAACAAGTGATGTAAGACTCTCTTTTAATGTTAAGAAGCATGATGGTAGGCTTATAATATGGCTTAATGACTACAAAATATTTGATGGTGAGGTAAGAGAAGCAAGTCCAAAGCCAATTAGTCTGCCCAAAGAATACTTAAAGACTAAGAATAGTCTTGTATTCCAGACATCATCACCAGGAGCTGCTTTCTGGCGTGTTAATGAGTATGAACTAGAAAACATACTAATATCTGGTAAGATAACGGATTATTCTGGTGCTCTGTCAGAGCAGCACTTCTCAATAGCTGATTCAGAGTATGAGAAGCTTGACAAAGCTGTGTTAGAATTCCTGCCTGACTGTCCTCCAAGAGAAGAAGGTCTTGTGCAGATACTCATAAATAACAAGGTGATATATACTGGCTATCCTGACTGTGGTGTTAAGACAAGTATTGAGGTGAGTAAGGAATTCCTAAAACCAGGGGATAATGTGCTTGTAGCAACCACTAATACAGGCTCGTTCCTCATAGATATGCCTAAGATTACTACTTTCTTAAAAGAGATTGCTCAGCCTGTTTTTTACTTTAATGTTCCTAATCAGTTATATGATGCAATGTACTATGGTGAGGCAGGAGTTGTGCTTACCCTAAGATTTACTGATGCAACAAGTATTAAGAGGGGAACAATTGATATTAATGGTTACAAGATTTATTTTGAAACCCAGGATATTGGTTATCAGACCTTCCTAGACCCAGAATTCCTTACTCCAGGCCCGAACTCAGTAAAGATAATGCCCCAAGCAGACCCAATGGATATTGTTGAGCTGAGAGCAGATGTTGTTTGATAATTCTTGGTTGATAACAGAAATTCAAAGAATTTTTGGGATGAGAAATCTAAAAAGGTTTCCTATAAAAAAGAGGAATTTGGCATTATGACTCCTGAAGTACCAGAAGAAGATTTAGCAGAGTTAACAGAGCAAAGGATAAAGGAACAATTGCTCAGAGAAAAAAGCAAAACAGGGAATGAAAGAGATTTAGAAAAATTAAAGAAGGAAGTAGAGGAAAAAGAACTAAGAAAAAAGTTAAAGGCTTTAGAAGAAGAGGAGAAGAGAGAAGCAGAAGCAGCTCGCAGAGCAAGAGGCGCAGGCTTAATAGGGGGTTTGGCTGTAAAGGGTTTTAAAAGACTAGACAAAGGGGTTCATGGGGGTGCTTCTGGTAATCTTAAAATCCTATTCTGGATTGCTGTTATCATCCAAGTAGTAGATGTGTTCTTGTTAAGGTTTAATAGAACTGTTTTTTTACCTGTCTCTATAGCTATGTATGTCTTGCTTACGGGCTTAGCAATCTGGTTTTTTACTAAAGAAGAAGGTCATTTTGCTACTTCAAGACAAATCATTCTATTCACTTTAATCTCTGCTTTTTATATTATTATTCCTTTCCTATTCTATGCTATTCCTAAGATACCTATTGTAGGAACTACCACTCTTTTTGACTGGGTTAACTTTTTCCTTGCCATCCTACCAATATGGCCTATCTATATTGGCTTAAAAGCAGGTATTCCTTTTGTTCATAAGTATGTTAATTTCTGGATAGTAGGATTATTATTACTCTTTATATTCGGGGTTGGCTTTAACTTAAGACCAGGGCATCTGACTAGGATTGGTGGTAGGCCAGAGCTTCTCCAGGCAGGAACAGTTGCTAATTATCTTTGGGATAAGACAATTGATGTTGCTAAGAATTTCTGGGAGGCTCTTAGTCCTTCGAAGTTTATTTCAAATCTGGTGAATGCTACAGGTATCAACTATTATACTGGCATGATTGATAATAATGAAGAAGCGCCTGTTGGGCTTTACCTTGATAATGTGCGTCTTGCTGATAAGTATAATTATGAGGGTTATCCTGTTGTTGTATGGGCTGATATTCGTGGCAAGAGCTTTATTGATGAGATAAATGTTCTTCCTAGTTGTTATGTTGATAAGAAGGGTCCTGGAGTGGCAGATCCTAAAAGCTTCTCTATTCTAGGAGAGGAGCATAATACATTGTCCTGTACTTTTTATAATCTGACAAAAGGCTCTTACTTTGCAAGAGTAGGCGCTACTTTTAGTTTTGAGACCTGGGCTTATGTTACTTATACCTTTGTTGATATTGAGACTAAGCGTGCTCTTGAGTTACAGGGAAAGAATATTAATTATGCGCTGGATGTTGAGCCTCTGCCAAGAGCTGTTTTTACTAATGGCCCTGTTATGCTTGGCATGGCTTCTATGGTTGACCAGCCCATCAGTATTGATACTGAGTATAATACCAGAGAGCCTATTCTAGGAGTTACTCTTGATAATCTCTGGTCTAATGGTGAGATTGAAAGTGTGGATGAATTCATAATTATGATTCCTAATGATTTTAAGCTTGTGAAGTGTGATAGGTGGCGTCCTGATACTGAAAGACCTCCTTTTAAGTCAGAGGAGGGTTATGATTTCTACAGGTTCAGCAGGGAGGAGCTTGGGGATCCGAGGCTTAGTTTCCAGTCAGTTACGTGCAGGTTGCATATTAATGATCCTGCTAAACTCTTATCTGGTGCTCAGAAGGTGCAGAGAACCTTTGTTGCACAGGCAAAGTACAAGTATAATTTGGAAAAGGGTGTGAGAGTATATGTTAGGGAATAATCTTTTTTTTAAGCATTTAAGGAGTGCAGGGTGTTTAAGAAGCAGGATGAGAAATAAGCTTTTATTATTATTCTTATTATCAGTCCTTCTCTCTCTTATTCTGTGCTCTTGTGGTTATCGTCCTCCTTACAAGGATGTTAATTACTTTGTAGGAAGCCAGGGTCTTGAGATTAGCTTCTTAGACCAGGCCCCTCCTGATGAGATATATGAAGAAACAGCTTTTAATATAAACCTCTTTGTTGAGAACAAGGGTGCTTTTGATGTTGTTGGAGAGGATTATGGTATCCTCTCAATAAGTTTTGACCCTTTTTATATTGATGCCTCAGAATTAGCAAGTATCAAAGGTGTTAGGGTGGGTGAGGATGGAATTATGTTTAAAGGAGTTCAATTGCCTGGTAAATCAAGGTATCATCCTGTGGGTTCAGAGAATTTCTTGAGCTTTCCTAATTTTAAGACTAAGAAGATAGAGGGTCAGAGAGAGCAGCCGAGCACCCAGATATTTACTTCTCTTTGCTATCCCTATATAACCAGGCTTTCCAAGCTTGTCTGTGTGGACCTTAATGTTCTTGGCTTGAATCTTAGGCACCAGGTTTGCTCCCAGCAAGACCTTGCCTTATCTGACCAGGGAGCTCCTCTTGCTATTACAAAAGTTGAGGTGGAGAACCAACCTGTTGGTGATGCTGTGAGGCCTGTTTTTACAATTCATGTTCAGAATAAGGGGTCTGGGACTGTGCTCAGTCCTGTTTATAACTCTGCTGAGATTGAAAGGGTTTGTTCTTTTCAGGACTTGAACAAAGAGGATTTTAACACAGTAGTAGTAAGAGCTGTTCTGTCAAATTCAAAAGAGTTAGTATGCGCTCCTAATCCTCTCAGACTCTTTAATGGACAGGGTTTTACACGATGCCAGGTAAGTGATGAAGATCTTATCCTGGGTCATCAGAATTATGAGACTCCTCTGATAGTGAACTTGTCTTATGTTTATCTT
>Ga0190334_1000765_pt1 | contig 14807 bp, 27 predicted proteins | sample 48720478_MG_FD_161270 | JGI IMG/M metagenome (GOLD analysis project Ga0190334, IMG submission 161270) | Hydrothermal vent sediment bacterial communities from Southern Trench, Guaymas Basin, Mexico - 4872-04-7-8_MG | ecosystem: Environmental > Aquatic > Marine > Hydrothermal vents > Sediment ...
GTTGGGTTTTTCTGTGATTAGACTAAAAGAACCTTCAGAAATGGTTAGCTATCCCGTAGGAATTTTGCCAACAAATTTATTTATGAGGGTTTTTAGAGACGTTTAGTGGTTCTTTTAGTCTAATCTTTTAGACTTTGTAAAAAAGTCTATTTTTATAATGTTATACTCCATTAAAATGGAGTGGTTTTTTTTGTGCAGACTTTGGTCTGCTTTGGATTTGTGGGGTTTTTAAACTTTTAGGAAATTATTTAAATGATGAGGGGTGAACGGGGGTTTGGGGATAAATAAAATATTAAAGATTTCATTTTATAACATAACTATAACATAACATATTTATATAACATATTTGTTTATGTTGTTGGTGATAAAATGGATACGAAAATTAGAACTACTGTTTATTTGGATCCTGATTTGGATCATATTAGGAAGACTGAGGGTTTGAATTTGTCTGAGTGGGTGAATTCGAGTTTGCGTAAGTATTTTTCGGTTAGTAGTGTTGAGGATGTTGATCGGAAGATTCGTGAGTTGAAGGAGCAGTTGGATGTTTTGGAGCAGAAGCGTGCTGATTTGTTGGCTGAGGGTACTGCTGAGACGAAGAGTAGGGCGTTGGCTGAGGAGGTGGAGAGGGAGCTTAAGGAGTTGTATCGTAAGCGTCGTGATGGTGGGGTTCAGAGGGATCTTGATAGGAGTTGGTTGATGAGTCCGCGTAATTTGGAGCGTCTTGGGGTGGTTGGTTGGGAAGTTGATGAGGCTGTTCATCGTCTTAGGAGTTGGTATGATGGTTTACAAGAGGATTAGTGTGCGTAAGACGAGTACGGGTTATAGTGTTTGTGTGCATGTGCGTGATGGTGAGTTGGTTAAGCCTTTGTATCGTGGTATTCAGCGTTTTTTTGTTGAGGCTGATAAGGTGTTGAATAATCAGAGGGATCTTAGTGATGATGTGGATGTTGAAGAGTTTATTAGTAGTGTTAAGAAGGCGAGGGTTTTGGATGGTTGAGTATGTTGTTTTGGGTGTTGTGTGTTTTGGTGTTGGTGTGGTTACGGGTGTTTCTTTGGTTTTGACGGTTCTTTTGAAGGCTTCTAAGTTTATTCGTGGGGGGTCGCGACGTTGAGGGTGCATGATGTTAAGGATAAGATTCTTAGAGCATATATCTTGAATATGAGTGAGATGGTGTTGAAGTTTATTGTTGCGGATGATCTTGAGGATGAACTGCGGCATAGGAAGGATCCGGTTTTGGATACGGTTTTGGATTGTCTCCGGCGTAGTGTTAATCGGTATGAGGATCCTCGGTATCGGCGGATTTTGTATCGTCTTGGTGTTTATGCTCTTTGGGGTTGTGTGAATGATGAGGCTTATACACCGTTTTTCTTTGATTTTCTCGGGGAGATTTTGAAGAATGTGCCTTCGGGTTTGGTTGAGGGTAGAAGGTTGCCCCCGGAGGATTGGAGTGTGAATCGTGTATGGGCGTCAAGACGGACAGCGAAAAATTAAAGGCAGTATATGATTTTTTGGATGGTATGACTAAAAAGGAGGATACCATGCCGAAGGTTGCTATGCCTAAGTGGATGCTCCAAGGGTTTTTCTATGGTGTTTTTCTAGGGCTTATCGGTTATCTCGCTGGGGCTATTGCTATTAATGCGGTTCCGGCTGCGTTCCCAGCAACGTTGCCTGTGATTTCTGCGGCTCTTGGGTTCCTTGGGAGCATCGGAATAGCTTATACCAGAGATATAACTGAGTAATCTGGTATATATCTCGTATATGTACCTTAATTTTTTTTTTTACACAATGTTTATATAGACGGGCGTAGATACGGGTTTTTGGTGGTAGTATGGTGAAACTAAAAATGATATTGGCCTCCAAAACACATAAGGAGGAGAATAAGAAGCAGATGTTTTCTTTTGTGTTCAAACCAACCCTTGATACTTGGAGTAAAAAGGTCAGGCTTGCTATTAAATGCGAGGATCCTTATTATACGATGGGGCAACTGGGTTTGCCTCAGAGTATCGGTGATACTATTATATTGGACCTGATACATAAAGAGGAACAGACTAAACTGACTGAGACGGAAGAAAAGGATGAGGATTAAATGCGTGCTGAGAAAACAGTAAGAGATATGAGGGATAAACTATTGTCTTTAGCAACACTCTCATCAGATAAGGAGTATATCAGGTTCTTAAATATAACTATAGATGCTCTTGATTGGGTGCTAGGTGAGTAAATGGAAATATTACTTTTGAATGTTAAGGCTGATAAAAAGGTATTGGATGTGATCATCGGGGAGATGGATGCTCTTTTTCAGGTTAAAGCGATTGATGATTACATGTTTGAGGTAAAGGAGATTAAGAAATAAATGGATGAAGATAAATATATAGAGCAATACACGGAGTTTGCTATCAGGGTTAAGGCGAAATGGAAGGCAAGGATGAACGAAGACATAGATCCTACAATTTTAGCATCAATACTTGACAACGTGGGGCGTGAAATACGTACGGCGAAAATAGAAAAAAGCCGTCAAGAGGGGCGAGATAAAAAGGATATACCTGAATGGCAGCATCCCTCGCCGCAACAGATAGAGTTAGCTAGAAAATTAGGCTGTGTAGATCCTGAGAGTTTTACAAAACGTGAACTAAGCGATTGGATTGATAAACATAAAAATTGGTAAACACATCGAGGGAGCCGGGTTAAAGGTAGCAAAGAGGAATTTTTTCATCCCATCCCACCACCTCCACGTCTTTGCCTCCTCGCTCCCTCGCTCCTCACATTTTTGGATGATATCATGGGTTTTAGAGACAAGCATATAATGAGGATAAAACTCGTAAGCACTTCTAACCCGGATGAAAGCTACACAATCGAAGTTCAAAAAAACCCGGATCATGTTAGTTGCAGCTGCAAAGGTTTCAAAACACATGGGTATTGTAAACACATACAGTTTTATAAACACTTAATACAGGGTTTTTTACATGAAAAACCGGGCTTTACGAGTGAAAAAAGGTAGTTTAAAGCATCTTTTCATAATGATATACGCCTTTGGCGTAGTGTTAAGCTGCACAATAATGGTTTTAATCACACTTTTTTTATCACTATTTAATAATTATAAAATAACTATTTATACAAACATGGTGGGAGAAGCAATACCTGAGATAATCTTCATAGCAACTGGTTTTTGTATGTTTTTATATGTATTAATAAGATGGATTAAACAACCCACCACTTGACACCGTACATTCTGTAGACGTCATGATAGGCGGGATCATCCATCTCAACAACAACACCAACCTTAACAGGTACACCGGGTTTATATTGTTTTTTGTACAACTCACGATAAGCCAAGACGCCCCCGAGTGGGGCTTTACTAAGCTTAGGCGTGATCTCAATAATCCAATGCTCATTTTTGGTTTTTATCACTAGATCTATACGTTTAGCTCGTAGGTCAGCATAACGTTTACGCATTTCTTTAGTCCACCAAGCAGGGACAGGTGGAATAGGTACATCTAGATGTACATCGTAAACGTATTCACCATCAAAGTAAACCTGTTGTTCGAAACGTTCAGCTATCTCTCTCTCGTCTTTCTTCAGATGAACGTATTTCGTCCCCGGCATCTTCTTCTTCCTCCTCAACCTCTACAGTAGGTTCAGACCATGCTTCTTTTTCCTCAGTAGATACACGTGCAGCATAAGCAAGTGGTTTTTCAGCTTCAACTTCATCGATTCGTTCCGAACCCTTTGTCTGCAGGTATTCTTCCATATCTTTTTTACGCTGAGCGATCAGCTGAAGGGCTATGGTGTTTGCATGACCAGGTATTCCCGCTCCTTGTGCATACTGTAACTCTTTAAGGTTCATTTCCTTTAGCCAGTTAATGAGATCTTCCTGATCTAGCATTTTCATCTCATAATTTAAATATCTAAGGTTTTCACGCCGATACTCCGGCTTATCGGTCATATATCTTCTAATTTTTTCTTGTAATGGATTCATAGTTGCATCACCAAAAACAGAATACCGTATCAGCCTATAAATTTGACGTAGGTACGTACGCCAGGCGGTATACGGGGATTACGTGAGATAATTTTTATTAAGTAATTACTCATTTTTAAGTACATACTTAAAAGGAGGTAAAAAGCCATGGTACAGACTAAGCCACTTGACCAAGTAGTGGCAAAATGGAAAAGAAAAGTCTCAGGTGCTACAGAAGACTACCGTATGGGTATAGAAAACCCAAAAGCCGACTGGGCCTCTGAGACATTGAAAGCTGAAGCTAGGTACAAAGAAGGCGTTACACGGGCAGCAAACGAAGGAAGATTCGGTAGAGGAGTACAAAAAGCCGGTACTGATAAATGGAAGAAAGGAGCAACAGAGAAAGGTATCGGCAGATGGCCTGAAGGAGTAGCTGCTGCTGAAGATGAATACCGCGCTGGTATGGGAGATGTTCTCAACACGATTAGTAGTGTAACACTCCCGCCTAAAGGACCAAAAGGAGATCCACGTAACTATGAGAGAGTAAAAGCCATCGGTGACGCACTCCACAAGAAAAAAATAGGTAGGTAAATGTGGAGGTGAAATAGATGGCGAAAACGCAGTACACATATATCGAACGTAAGAAATCCGAAAGTGGACAAACAGGGACAGCAACCTATGACCTACCGGAGAAAGGATTTCTACCAGAAATCATACTAAAAGCATATAGCACTCCAACAGCTAGTACAAACCCAGCGTTACCATTATCTGACGCTATCACTAAGATAGAAATTGTAGACGGTGGAACAATCATACAAAGCCTGACAGGTAATCAGATAAAAGCCATGAGTATGCTGAGGAAATACAAACAACTAGCAGGTCTAGAAATCAATGATAACGCAGCAGAAGGTTATGATGATTTCCACATACTCCTAGGCGGGCGTTTTGACGGGACAGACTATGCACCAGACATGAGCGTTTTCAGCAATCCACAGTTGAAGGTTACATGGGACTACTCGATAACGACAACCGAGTTTGGTATGAGTTGCGATGCAGACGCAAGCCCTGCGATGAAATTCAGCGTACTAGGTAAAATACTCAGGGAACCAGGACCATACACACATGGATACGTGAAAAGTAGTGTTTTGAAAGAGTTTACACAGGCAACAAGTACAACAACAACAACTGAGATCCCACGGGGGCAGAAACTAATCGGTTTAGGAGTAGAAGCAGGATATGATGCTAAAGACTTCACAGACGATGTAAACCAAATCAAACTCGACTTTGACAATGGAGATTGGATACCCTTCGACTTGTATGAGGAAGAGATAATAACAGCTCAAAAACTCTGGTTTGGACCACCATTCGAATACAGCTGGATAGCTGATGCAATCGATGATAAAGAATTCGACTCTCACATGGCATGGTTAAGCTTCATCGAATGTATGGCAAGTAGCAACGCAGGACGAGGTTTTGAATGGCAAGCAATACGTAAAGGAGTAGAAACCCTAGGAATGTGGGATTTAGGAACACCATCCGTTATAAGCAGTTATGAAAGCGTGTACTTCAAAAGCACAGGATACGGGCCATTCCACGTCTGGTATGTACCAATGAGTAAGATCCTCGGGGAAGAAGCCGATACACTTGATACAACAGGGTACAGCAGGATAGAACTCGAAACCACAAGCTCAAGTAGCGCTAGCACGAGCAGTACACCCGACATCATAGCTGAATATCTGGTGACATAAACGTTGTAGGGAGAAAACAGTATCCCTATTCTTTTTTCTTTACAGTGAGGTAGAAATATGGTTTTAGTAGAGGGTACAAAAATAATACAAATAGACTGCCCACGGTGTGGAGTAGGACTTAAACCGCATGTTTTCATACACTGCCCACGATGTGGAGCAGAACTACCAGATGAATTTAAACCTATCAAGATTAAAACCGTTAGAGGTAGAAAAAGACGGAGAGGGAGAAAAAAATGAGTGACTTTAAAGAACACGTTGGATTAAAAGGCAAGTGTCATGTACAACTATTTGGACCAGATGGAAAATTAAAAGATGAAGAAATAGTGATGAACACAGTTACAGAGGCAGGAGATGCACACGTAGCAGACCAACTAGCAAGTAGCCATGACGAAGCAGAAATGAGTCATATGGCGATAGGAACAGGGACTACAGCAGCGGATCCATCGGATACAGCACTAGAAAACGAACTCGATAGGAATGCTCTAACAAGCCGTACACAAGGCAGTGGAGCAGATGATAACGATGTAATCTATGTTGGAGACTGGGCAGCAGGAGACGGAACCGGGGCGATAACAGAAGCTGGTATATTCAACGCTGCAAGTGGTGGAACCATGCTATGCAGAGCAGTATTTTCAGCGAAAAACAAGGGAGCAAATGATACCCTAAAAATCACATGGACGTTTACTTGTGGATCTAGCTAAACATGACATTGTATGAATACTATAACACAGGAGATGATACATCTGAGCCCATATATAACTCAAGATGGGCATCACAGACTTTTACCGTTGGAACTGTAGGAACAAACGAGAACCACAATATATCGAAGATTAAGCTCAAGCTACGCCGTCAGGGATTTCCCGGGACTATAACAGTATCAATAAGAGCAACAGATGCAAATGGTAAACCAACAGGTAGCGATCTCTCGACTGGGACAATAGATGGAAACACACTTACGACAAACTCAGATGGAGCATGGTATGAAATAGAAATGTCAGAGTATACCTTACAAGCATCTACAAAATACGCTATTGTGGTACGAGCCCCAAGTGGACACTTTTTTGAACGTCTATTCTGGAGAGCTGACTCAAGCTCTCCATCATATAATGGTGGTTGTGCATACTCAAGCGCTGACTCAGGTCAGTCGTGGGAAGCAAAGGATACATGGGATTTTATGTTTGAGGAATACGGAACATCAGGGGGGCAGAATCTTACACAGGATCTAAGCGATACTTTAACGCTTAGTGAAAGTCTAAAACACGATGTAGGAGTAAAACTTACAGAGACACTAAACTTAGCTGAAGCTCTTAGAACAGATGAAGAAGCAAAACTTACAGATACGCTATCACTAGCGGAGAGTATAAGCGTAAAACCGGGCGTGGTTTTATCAGAGACACTAAACCTTAGTGAAAGTATATCATCAGCGTTAGGATTACAACAAGCACTTAGCGACACACTCACGCTTAATGAGGATCTGAAACATGATATAGGAGTTAAACTTACAGATACCTTAGCATTAGCAGAAAGCATAGCATCCGAGATAGGAATTGTCTTATCAGAGACACTAAATCTCAGTGAGAGTACAGCAATGGAGATAGGAGTAAAACTTACAGAAGCATTAAACTTAGCAGAAAGCATAGCAGAAGTACTAGGAATCAATATACCACTGTCAGATACTCTGAATCTAAGTGAAAGTATTAGTACAGCATCAGAGTTTTACGTGGATCTAACAGAGACACTAAATCTCAGTGAAAAACTCGCAGCGGATATACAAATGTACTTACAGGATACATTAGGCCTCAGCGAGAGCGTAAGCGCTGAATTAACAAAGGCAATAATAGAAAAGATAAGGAAAAAATATATACCGGGATTAAAACCTACTAGAATTGTAAAAGTCGGGCGTATAGGTGTCTAAAAGGTGTAAATCATGGCATTATTAGATGGAAATATTGATAAATTAATTGATGAAGAAAGAAAAAATATGGAAGACTATCTAAGAGGAGCTAAAACACTTGTACTCGATTTCCGAGATGGTGATTTAACGCTAATAAAAAAATTTGATAAAGATTAGGGGGAAAAATAATGAGTACAGTAGAAGAAGACATAAAAGCGATACCTGTAGAACGCCGAGAAGCCGTCGAATACGCAGCGAACCTTGAAACAATACGTATCAACCGTTGGAGACTATACGAGACATGGAAACGGAAAATCGGGAGTCTTGATACAACCTCCCAAGACTTAGATACAGGTCGGCTATCGCCGGGCTGGATCTACGTCATAACAAACATAACAGCTCTTGAGGAAGGAACAAAACCAACACTTGTACAGATAGGATACGTACGAACAGGGCATTTTATACGACTTACTAGTCAGACACCATCGAATAACAACGATAGTGTAGACTATGTAGGTCAGGTTATCCTACATGAGGGAGACATAATCCGAGCGAGATTCAAAGGAGCGACAGCCTCGGATACAATATATCTATATGTGAACGGCTACAAAATAAGGCGTTAATATGTTGTACAAAATAAGCCATAGCGTGCCTGCTAATACAGCAGAGTCTGCTCCAGATTGGCAAAAGTTAGCTATCAGCCGGGGAATAATAATCCAATGGATAGTTTTCATGCCAGAGGAAGCAGCAGACCTCCTAAAAGTTAGAGTAGTATATCACGGTACACAGATCCTACCATACACTGGAAAAAACTGGTTGTATGGATTTTTTAAACCAACAGTTATCGAGGATAAAATACAGATTCAAGATCCACCATTTGAACTAGACATATATGCTATAAACAGTGATGATACATATAGTCATGAATACAATATTTACGTGAATATTTCACCACCGCAACCCGTAAGACCGGGCGGTGTCCCTCCAAGTATAGTTGAACGATTCAAAGGACTATTTGGTGGTGGCAGCTAAATGGTTCACACACTACCGGATTACACGACAAAATACAAAACCGTACGAGTATTCGCAAACCTTGACCATGCCGAGCTAGCAGCAAGAATCAACAATATAAACACATATGACAGACGAGGGAACATAATATGGTGGGATGATTTCGAAGGAAGCATACTACTATGGGACATCGGAGGATCAGGAGGAGGTAGGAACGCAGAACTCAGTACAGCTGAACCTTTAGTCGGATCACAATGTTGTAAACTAACCACAGGCGATGCTATAAACAATGAAGGAGGGATATTCCGTTTCTTTCAGCTACCTACAACAACAACACTAGGAGCTGAAATAAGCTTTAGAATATGGCCAAACATAAACTTGTACACGATACAGATGATATATTACACAGGTTCAACAGCATACGAGGGAAAAGTACGATATGATTCAACAAACAAAAAAATACAATACCTGAACAGTAGCAACAACTGGGCAGATCTAGCAACCGGTGTAGATGCAAAATATGCAAGCTTCCTTTATACAACGATGAAACTTGTATGTGATTTCAACCTGAAAGAATACAAACGATTACTTTTTAGACATACAACGTTTGATATAACCGGGGAAGCGTTACGTTCAGTATCCAGCTCTGACGCACCAGGTTTATATGTACAGTTTTTCGTCACAGCTGATACTGCAGGAGGACAAAGCACATACTGCGATAGGTTTATACTAACTGAAAACGAGCCATAAGGAGATGAAATAAAAACATGGTAATGGCGATAGCAGAAGATGAAAACCATGTACCAAAACTACTCACAGCTATACATGACAACATAACAGGACGAACAAGCCTGGCTGCAGCTGACGAGGTAGGGATGAACACGTTTACAGCAGAATACACGAGTAACCAAACAAACAATGATATAATAACACCAAGTAGTGGAAAACGGATAAGTGTAATAGGCGGTCTCACAGTTACAACAGCAAGCAGCGGAACGATAGAACTGGATTTTCCAACGAGTAACAAACCAATATGGCGTCATTACGCCAGTAAATTCAGCGAGGCAGGAGCATGGAAGATAAACATAACCGGACAGGTGGATGAACCTGTACGATTGAACACGTCAACGGGAACAGAAAACGTGTTCCTGATGATCAATTATAGGGAGACAGATTAAAATGATAGACACAATCGCATATGGCGTTACATCAGCAGGATTATTAGGAGCAATAGCAGCACTCTATTACAAAATCGGGAAACTGGAGACAAAGATAAATCTTATTTATGATAACATCCATATAGCTATGGATTGGTATCAAAATAACAACAAAAGGAGGAATTGATAGGAATGGATTTGGAAATACTCCCACTAGAAGAAGGAACAGATATAGACCAAAACGGGCGTTTCTACCGCTACAAAAGAGCGCGTTTCAAAGTAGACGGGGCAGAACACACAATACGTATTAGTATGAAAGATTTTCAAGAAGGACGGGCAAGAGAAATCATAGAAGAAGAAGCACGGAAGATCGCAGCAGTACGGGAAGGAATAGGAAAGAAAAAATAAATACAGACAAAATGATGGGGTTTATAATGCAACCGAGAAAAGAACGAACGGAAAGGATGCAAGGAATCGGAGAGGGAGAAGGTAAAAGAGAATATGGCAGTACCAAATGATGTAGATAACATCATCGGCGTACGGCATAGCGTAGACATATATCGTTTTACAGAGGATGTACCATTCGACTGGACGAATGAGGAGAAAGGAAAAGCATCTATTACACCAGCGAGATACATAGATCTAGCAGACTATAAAGAAAACCATGAGGTAGTAGTAAGTTACATACGATTTCATGGTCCTTTTAGAAACACAAAACCTCTCATAGTGAGACATATTTTTATTAACAACGATACACAAAAACAACTATGGAAAGGAGAATGGGTTATACCAACGCCAGAGTCACAGGGTTACAGCTACTGGAATAGCTACTGGGTGAAGGCATGGATCGGTAAATGCGCCTGGGAGCTAAATGGACCGATGACGCTCCTTGTAGTAGTACAACTAGAAGGAGATCCGAACATTACTGGAGCGGTAAACCAGTATGCAACTATTGTAGATACAAGTATACCACCGCCACCAGAAGAACTACCTGATTTCTGGACGGACCCAATCGGATGGGTTTCCGGTGTCATCAGCGGTGGACTCTCTGCACTCGTAAACTGGATGGGAAGCCTGTTTCATAACTGGGCGGATAGCATCAGGGTGCTTTTTGACAGTTTTACAAAAGAGGTTACACAGTTTTTTAGAGATCCTGTAGGGAAAATAAAGGAATGGGTTGAATCAACATACACATGGATCTCAGATATAACTGGGACAATAACAACTACTATAGGAGACTGGTGGGATTCAACTAAAAAAGGCATCTGGGAATGGATGACAAATACTGTCGCGACTGTTGCAGTTTGGATAGACCAACAATTTAAGAACATCGGCGAATGGTGGAACAACACTGCAACGTCAGTACGGGCGTGGATAAACAACGCAGTGAAATATGCGAACGACTGGATTAACAACTGGAGTACAACCATAACAAACTGGTGGAATAACACAAGAACAACAATCGGGGAATGGTGGAGCGACAGCATTAAAGCAGTTGGAGACTGGATAGACAACACAACCAGAAACATAGGTGAATGGTGGAATAACACATGGACAAGTATAACAGAGACTATACAAGGCTGGATAGTAGATGCAACAAGTTTTGTTACAGAGAAATTCTTATCATTCACTAAATGGTTAGAAGAACTAGCTGGAACAATAGCAGACTATATAGGAGAACAGATAAAGAATGTACAAGAATGGGTTAATGATGTAGTACCCGGGATGGTGGAAGGAATGTTTGAATGGGCTAAACCCGTAATAGATCCAATTATAAACGTTGCCAACTGGTTAGGGCAACTAATGGGAATAGTACAAGGTACATATCCAAAAGAAGATGAAATAATAGAAGCAGAAGAAAAACATAAGGAGACACAAGAGAAAGTAGAAAACATACTTGAGGGATTATAATGCCAGAAGGAGACGACCGGGAAGCAGAAATGCATGAGGAACTAATGAAGTTCCTCGGATTAATGGAAGCAGGTTCAGAAGACGTCTTTACATGGACAAACCTAACATATCATAGACCACCAGAAGACCTACTAGGGCGGATATTCTGGAGTTTTGGAGTACTTGCACAGCTCGTGATCTCATGGTTGACATTCCCAGCAGCAATAGGATCATTTCTCATGGAGGAATCAGTGCAATCTTTCGGCATGGGAGCATACATGCTAGCATCAAGTAAATACTATGACCTACTAGACGAGTACCTACTACGATATGAAAAGTTTATAGATGCAGCAACCGCAGGAGCAAAAACACTTGCATATGTAAACCCTATCGCAGGTGGAGCAGTACTTGTATACATGAAAGCAGCAGAAGCATCATGTACAGCGTTTAAACAGATGACAGAGAAGAAACTACTAGAACAAGCAGAACAAGATGAGAAACTCAGGCAGAAACTACTATACGAGGCAACACATGGAACACTATACCTAAGATCATCACCTTCTGGAGCAGAAATATGGATGAACGGAGAAAACACAGAAAAACTAACACCAGAAACCTTCAAAGGACTACCAGAAGGAGACTACACCATCGAGCTGAGAAAATACAGCACCAAACGGGAAACATGGGATATCTATGCTTTCACAACCCATATAACACCAGGGAAGAAAAAAGAAATCTATATCCACATCCCACCAACAATAGAAGGAGAAGGAGAAATCGAACCAACACCAGGAACAGCAAGACTAACAATAAAAAGTATTCCAAGCGATGCAGAAATATACATCAACGACGAAAACACAGGCGTACTAACGCCTGAAACATTCAAAAACCTAGACGCAGGACTATACAAAATCAAACTAAGAAGCTACAGCAGACGCAGAAACGAATGGGATGAATACGAATTCACAATAGAACTAGAACCCAATCAGAAAAAAGAACTACGAATAAACATACCAGAAAAAACAACAGAAGAAACAGAAGACAAAACAGGAGAAGAAGAAACAGAAACACCACAACTCCCAGAATTCATAAAAGCAGTAGTAACAGGATCCTATGCAATCGATGGCGACACATTCGTAACCACCAATGGAGAACACATCAGAATTCTAGGAATAGACGCACCAGAACTAGGAACACCATACAGCGAGGAAGCAAAAAACATGCTAGACGAAATGATAAGAGACAAAAAAGTATACCTAAAAATACAAACCAGTGTACCAATAGATGAATACGGGCGTACACTCGCTATTTGCACAACCTCACGGGGAACACTAGGCGTACTACTCCTAGTAGAAGGACTAGCGAGAGCATTCATAGCAGAAGACGCAACCTATGACCCAACACCCTATACAACAGCAGAAAAAGTAGCGAAAGAACGCAAAGTAGGAATATGGAGCCAACTCCCATGACACCATGGTACCACCCAGAAAGAATGCTCCCAGAAATAGAAGAAGAAACCACAGAGGAAGCAGAAACAACAGAAACAAGACCAACACCATTCACCACCCCGTGAACACGCCATAGCGTTTTTCTAAATAAACCACAAATAAAAATAATAGAAAACACAATTAACCAAAAACACCCGTTCCTAGTAAAACACAATTAACCAACCAACGGGTTTTTGGCGTTTCTACACTGCAACATTAAACGTGAACAAAAAACACGTTTACCGCAACTTAAAACCATCGTCAAAGACGAAGGTATTAAGAGCGGTCATAGGCACGTGTAGAAACGCAACGCTTCAACCAGAAGCCTGAACCAAAAACCCTAAAAACACCTCTTTGGATCTCTACCTTCAAAACATCACATCTAAGATGGTGATGTAAGAATGGTAGAGATAAAACAAACCAAAGAGGCTAGAGACAAAAAAACGAGCCAGCCGGTAGCTGGTAACCAACAAAAATACAACACCGACTACACCAGGTACTTCTACACAAACATAGAACGACTCTGGCAAACAATCGAACACATGGGACACGAAATCAACGAACTACAAGCACAACTACGAGGTGAATACTAACATCCGAATAAGCTCGGGGTTAAACCCCGAATTTTTTTACCCTCGCCACAAAAACTTAGACAATATAATATAACCCCCTACACAAACAAGGCGAAATTTATCTCTCCAACCACAAAAAAAATCGCCGCGGAATTTATAAAGCCAAAAGACAAAATCCACATACGTGGACAAAACGGTTAACCGGCGACAAAACCAACACACGCAAAGCCGGCGATACCATTTTTTTTCACCCATCAAAGATGGAGGTGAAAAAAAATGAAAGTCGGCTTCGAAGAAAACGGGCAATTCTGGGATGAACCAGAAGAACAGATAAGGAAGTTCCGGAGATGGATCCGGGACCTATAATCGCCCATAAACATATTTTTTTTGCTCCATAGAACGGTGACACACGTTCCTATCGATGGAAACCAGAATAGCGAAACCATTAAAAAGGGGTTCGCCATAAAAAAACGCTCACCCCTTTTTTTAAAGGTTTCGCAGTCTGGTTCTAAAAATTTAGACGTTGCCTGATACGCTCGGCAGGCCTATATGATCTGCCTCGCTTCCCTGCCTGAAGGCAGATGAAGGTCGGCGTGCTTCCGTTGCCCACGCCGAAGGCGTGGCATAGCTCCCGCTTCGAGACGTTACTTTCTCGCGGGAGCCATGAAATCATCCGCTTAATTCGAAGAAGCGGACGCTTAGGATACGTTGTGCCTCCCGCTGTGATTTTCAACTTCAGCACGCCTCCAAAAACCAAAGGTTGTTACGCAGGTAGAATGTTAACGTTTAACCTGCGTTTTATTTACCGCCTCGGAGCAGGCTAACGCCCTTCCGGGGCGGTTGAAAACCCACCCCCAAGATAAAAAAAGAACAGCCTCGGAGCGGGGAAAACCCCTTCCGGGGCTGAAAAAAACCTAACCAGAGGTTAGGAAGCCCACTGCGTGGGCGAGAGAAAAACCCAACAAATGGTTGGGTTTTTCTGTGATTAGACTAAAAGAACCTTCAGAAATGGTTAGCTATCCCGTAGGAATTTTGCCAACAAATTTATTTATGAGGGTTTTTAGAGACGTTTAGTGGTTCTTTTAGTCTAATCTT
>Ga0190334_1000766_pt1 | contig 14788 bp, 19 predicted proteins | sample 48720478_MG_FD_161270 | JGI IMG/M metagenome (GOLD analysis project Ga0190334, IMG submission 161270) | Hydrothermal vent sediment bacterial communities from Southern Trench, Guaymas Basin, Mexico - 4872-04-7-8_MG | ecosystem: Environmental > Aquatic > Marine > Hydrothermal vents > Sediment ...
GAAGCCACGAAAAGAATACCAGCGAGATGGTTATTTCATTTCCATGAAATTGGGTGAGGAATTCCCTGACAATAAGAAGTTCAGTGGAAATGGAAGATATTCCAGTCCCGATAATGGTCCACAGGAGCAGGCGTTTCAAGTTCACTATTCACCATTCTTGCTACGGCAAGTTTGGGTTATCTAATCCTCTTCTTCAAATGCCTGTACCTGGTAAGTGGAAACCTCCAAGTCCCCTCTCCTCCATGCGTCGCCGTCCAGACCTGCCTTGAGGCAAAGGTGTGTGAGAAATTCTTCCTTTCTGGGTAATTGCTCCCACACCTGTGGAAGAAACGTTGCTTCATGGAAACCCTTCTTTATTATCACGCCATCTATCCCGGGACGTAGTTTGTTCAAGAGGTCCTCTACATCCTCATATTGCAGGGTTTTCGGTTCTGTGAGAATGCTCACCTCGATCCTGATCTTGTCCAGTTCGTCCGGCGAAAGGGGCCTGAACCGAGGGTCCCTGAAAGCCGCATTAATGGCATTGATACGCACGCCATCTATGATGGATTCGCGGGGGATGATGTGGCCAATGCAGCCCCTGAGGTTTCCATGCTCGGTGAGGGTAACGAAGGTCCCCCGCCGCTCATGTAACACGGGCGGTAGATTCTTGTCCTCGGATTCTTTTTCTTTGCGGCCCAAAAGGGCATTTTCAATGGTCTTACGCGCAACCTTAAGAAGATACTTACCTTGCTCCTCTGTCAATGTCTTTGTCTCTTCCATTTTTGCCCCCTTCCTCTCTTTAGCACACAAGCTGCCACTTGGGCCAAATAGGACCGACCTCAAAAACAAGAACGCGACAATAGGCATCAGGAGAAACTGCCTTGTGAGTAGTGGGAAACGCAAATTCAACGTGTGTGATCCCCTTTTCATCAATCTCACTGAATATCGCTTTTCACAATCTCAAAATGGCTTTTATTATCATAGCGTTGATCATGTACCTGTCAACATTTAAAATCCCCTGCCCCCCAATAAACCTTGCAGCACTCTTGACTTGTAGTTCCACCAACACATATACTCCCCGCGGTAAACCGGCAAATTAATTTAACAATGGAGAGCTTTTCGTGGAGAGTTTAAAAAAGAAAAAGCAAAGGGCCGAGAAGATATTTGAAATCCTTGATCCCCTTTATACAACCGAAAAAACCGCCCTAAAGTACAGCACACCGTTTGAATTACTAGTGTCCACAATCCTTTCTGCCCAGTGTACCGACGAGCGCGTCAATCAGGTCACAAAGGTGCTATTTAAAAAATACAAAGGCCCCGAGGATTTTGTTAAGGCCCCCATATCTGAGCTTGAAGAAGACATCCGACCAACAGGCTTTTTCAGAAACAAGGCCAAGTCCATTAAGGCCTGCTCCCAGGCCCTGGTGGAAAAGTACAGCGGCGAAGTGCCCTCAACCATGGAAGAACTTATAAAGCTACCCGGAGTGGGACGAAAGACGGCCAATTGTGTGCTTGGCGCGGTCTTTGATGTGCCGGGGATTGTTGTGGACACCCATGTAAAAAGGTTGGCCAAGAGACTGGGTTTTACCGACAATACAGATCCTGACAAGATTGAAAAAGATCTCGAAAAACTCCTTCCAAAAGACAAGTGGCGGAGATTTTCAGACCTTCTCATTTACCATGGAAGGGCAGTGTGCAAATCGCGCAAGCCCGACCATGCCCACTGCCCCATTTTTCACCTCTGCCCATCTAAGGAGATATAGGGGTTGGGCGCTAGGCGTTGGGCTTTAGGCATTGGGCGTTGGGCGCTAGGCGTTGGGCATTGGCCGTTGGGCGCTAGGCGTTGGGCTTTAGGCATTGGGCGTTGGGCGTTAGGGGTGGGGCGTTAGGCGTTGGGCGCTAGGCGTTGGGCTTTAGGCATTGGGCGTTGGGCGTTGGGCTAGGGCGTAATGGAAGAATGGAATATTGGAAGGTTGGGGACTTAAGGTTTGTATCTCAACTTAGGCCAAGTTGAACTCTGCAACCAGGAAGGTATGGTCTGAGGGTTTCTTAAGTGCCCTGGCCTCTTCATCTATCCAGACCCAGGTACACTTCTGGGCCAGAGGCTCGGTAGCCAGCACATAGTCTATCCTCCAGCCCATTTTCCTCTTCAACGCATTGGGTATCCTATAATCCCAGAAGGTATAAAGGCTGCCACTATGATGATGGAACCTTAAGAGATCCTTTAACCCCCAATCCAATAATTCACGCATGGCCTGACGCTCCAGAGGATGAAAACCCACCTCGCCCTGAAGCCCTTCCGGGTCATAAACGTCTCTTGGCTCAATGGCCACGTTAAAATCCCCGGCCAAAATGAGGGGTTCAGAGGGACTGTAATGGGCAGCGAGGTGTTGGCGCAGTGCCCTCAGCCAATCCAGTTTATATTGAAATTTTTCTGACTCTGGAGAAACTCCTTGGGGAACGTACACATTTAATATGGGGATATGCTCTATCACTGCACTCAAGAATCTAGCCTCTTCGTACCCTGGCCCAAGGCTGTCCCTAACATCCTTGGCCTCGGCCTTGCTCAGGATGGCCACCCCATTATAAGACTTTTGTCCCCTGTAGATAACATTGTAACCCAGTTCCTCCAGTTCCATTGCAGGGAAGTCTTTGTCCTGCACCTTGGTTTCTTGAAGGCATAACACATCGGGGCCGTGGGCCCCAAGCCAACCCTTTACTAGAGGAAGTCTGGCCCGGATGGAGTTGCAGTTGTAAGTCGCCAGTGTGAGCATATGAGTGTTTCTCACTTAAACAACTATTTCACCTTACTCCCCGGTTTTGTCTCTTTATCAACAGTGAGCAGGTGGACGCCACTTTCATCCTCTGCAGCAAGTACCATCCCCTGCGATTCAATGCCCATGAGCTTTACAGGCTGAAGATTCGCAACCACCACAACCTGTCTCCCCACTATCTCACCGGGCTCGTAGTAGCCCGCAATGCCAGCGACCACTGTGCGCTCTTCCCCCATATCAACGGTAAGCTTCACCAGCTTCTTGGACTTGGGAACATTCTCTGCCTTCACAATGGTTCCGACCCTTAGGTCGAGCTTCTGGAATTCATCGAATGAAATAAGCTGTGCCTTCTCTTCTTCCATGGCTTTCTCCTCCTCCCCTGCCGCGGTCTCTTGCCTTTTCATTTCCACCCTGGGGAAAAGGGCCTGCCCCTTGACAACGGGTCTAGCGGACTTCTGGCTGCCCCATTTCCTCATATCATCAAGGCAAAGCTCTCTACCTGTTTTGTCCATTCCCAGATATGACTGCATCTTCTCTGCTGACCCGGGCATTACCGGCCAAACCAATACGGATATTATTTTCAGTGTCTCGATTATGTGATGCAAGACTGAATCCAACCTCTTGCGGTCAGACTTTGCCAGGACCCAGGGTGCCGTTGTGTCTATGTACTTGTTCACCTTTCCTATGAGCTCCCACACGGAAATGAGCCCTTTGTGAAACGCCATTTCGGTCATGTAAGCCTCATATTTATCAATGGTGTCCAGGGCGATCTGCTTAAGCTCCTCATCCTCGGGTTCAGGATCCACCTTTTCAGGCACCTCCCCGCCAAGGTATTTCTGCACCATGGTCATACTTCTTTGGAGCAGGTTGCCCAGGTCATTAGCCAGGTCAGAATTTATCCTCCCCACAAGTGCCTCTTCACTAAATTCTGAATCCAGCCCGAACACCATCTCCCTAAGCAGAAAGTATCTAAATGCGTCGAGCCCATAGATGCCAACAAGGTCCAGTGGTCGAACCACATTGCCCAGGCTCTTTGACATTTTGCCCTCATTTATGTTCCAGTAACCGTGCACATTGAGGTGCTGGTATGGTTCAATGCCGGCAGACTTGAGCATGCAAGGCCAGTAAATGCCATGGGGCTTGAGGATATCCTTTGCAACCAAGTGCTCAGCATAGGGCCAAAACTTCTCAAACAGTTCTCCATCGGGAAAACCAATGCCTGACACGTAGTTTATCAATGCATCAAACCACACATAGGTCACGTAATTATCATCAAACGGAAGAGGAATGCCCCAATCAAGCCTTGCCTTGGGCCTTGAAATGCAGAGGTCTTCGAGGGGGTCGCTCAAAAAAGACAGAACCTCGTTCTTGTAACGCTCGGGCCGGATAAATTCGGGATTCTTGTTGATATGATCAATAAGCCAGTCCTGGTACTTGCTCATCTTGAAAAAATAGTTGGCCTCCTTGATCACCTGTGGCTCTGTTTGGTGATCTGGGCACTTTCCGTCCACCAACTCTCTTTCAGTATAAAAGCGCTCACATCCAAAGCAATAAAGGCCCTCGTACTCGCTAAAATAAATGTCTCCATTTTCATTTACCAGCTCAAGAATGAGTTGCACTACCCTCTTGTGCTGCGGATCAGTGGTACGGATGAAATGATCATTTATTATATTGAGCTTGGGCCATAGTTCACGAAAAAGGGAACTAATTCGGTCAACGTAGGCCTGGGGAGTCTCCCCTGCCTCCTTGGCCGCAGCTACTATCTTGTCACCATGCTCGTCCGTGCCAGTGAGAAAAAAGGTATCGTAGCCCCTGAGCATGTAGAACCGCTTCAAAACATCAGCAACGATAGTGGTGTATGCGTGGCCAATATGAGGTGCCGCATTTACATAATAAATAGGTGTAGTAACATAAAATCTCTTTGCCAACTTACCGCTTCTCCTTTTCCCTCTTATTGTCTACCTGATCAATTTCCGTGAGATCCACCTCTGCCTCAGCCCCGGATTCGAGTAGGACCGTAACGCTTTTCTTCAATGCATTCTGACGGACAACTTTTCCTTCCCCGTATTTGGTGTGTATGCGTCTGCCCACCTTGGGCATTTCTTTCTTGGCCTTTCTGTAAAAATCCTCTTCAAATGCGAGGCAACACATGAGCCTACCGCACATTCCAGAGATCTTGCTTGGATTGAGAGAGAGGTTTTGCTCTTTCGCCATCTTAATGGTAACAGGCTCAAACGACTGAATGAAGGTAGAGCAACACAGCGGCCTCCCGCACGCACCCAATCCGCCCACCATCTTGGCCTGGTGCCTTACCCCAATCTGACGCATCTCGATCCTGGTGCGAAATTTCTTCACAAGGTCTTTGACCAGTTCTCTGAAATCAACCCTTCCGTCAGCAGTAAAGTAGACTACTATCTTGCTACCGTCGAAACGTCTTTCTACCCCCACAAGGCTCATGGGGATTCCCCTCTCTTTTACCCTCTGGTAACAATATTGATACACTTCTTGCTCTATCCTGATCCCTTCTTCATACCGCCGCACCTCGTCTTCAGTGGCAAGCCGGAAGATCTTCTTTAGGGGGCGGTTTGAATCCCTGGCATTGCGGTTTTGGGGATCAGTACATACGCATCCAATGGCCGGACCCTCCTCAGTGATAACCATAACCTTGTCGCCTTTCTTGAGGACGAAGTGGCCCGAATCAAAGTCATATACCTTGCCGTTATTTCTGAATTTAACGCCTACTACCTTGTTCACTTCCCAAACCTAGAAATAAACTTCCCCGCCGCAAGCAGCGGGGGTATCAATCGGAAACCATCTTAACCGCCCCAAGGGGCGGATTAAACCCTCGTCCGCCTCTGGCGGATTAAAACCAGAATGCCAGAGTCCTAGAATTTTCCTTTCCCATCCCTCACTGTTACAACATTCAATCCCGCCAAAACGATGTCGGGCAGGCCCGCCTGCGTCGGGCAGGCATTCCAACATTGCACCATTAACTCGTGTCCATCCTGGTTGCCAGCTCCCTCAATCTCAGCATAGTCTTTTCAAGGACCAAGGCCTTGTTTCTCCTCATCCGGATATCCCTCTGTGCCTGGTCCAGTACAAGCAAAGATTCATATAGTTGTAACAGTTTAAATTTTCTAACAAATTTTTTCAACTCCTCCATAAGGTCTGCATTTACCACCAGGGTCTCAGCCCCTTCTTTTTTCAACAGTAGCAAATCTCGATACCATATCGCCAGTATACCGAGCAAGTCCAAAAGACCCCCTATTTCATATTTGGACCCCTGTGCGGCGCTAGTGCTTTTCTCCCCGGAAAGCTCGAGGGCGATCTCAAGGGCCTCGGTTGCGGTCATGCTCGGGATCTCCATAGCCCTCTTTAGCCATTTCTCCCTTCGCTCCAGAAAGTCACCTTCCGCCATGGCAATAGCCTTGCCGAGGCTGCCCTCGGCGAGTCTTGCTAAAACGGTGGCAGTTTCCCTGCGGATTCCCATTTCATTAACCAGGTAACCGGCAATTGTTTCCACCGCCAGGGGGGCAAATCGCACCTTTTGGCACCTTGAAACAATGGTAGGCAGCAAATTCGCAGGCTCCACTGCATTTAATATGAGCAGGTTACTATTCGGGGGCTCCTCAAGGGTCTTAAGGAAGGCATTGGCTGCCTCTTCGGTCATGGTATCGGCCTGGTCCAGTATAATTACCCGGTGGCCTCCAGCCATCGGGGCAAATCGCATGGAATCCTGGGCCTCCCTGATTTGGTCAATCTTGATGACATCTCCCTCAGGGCGAATCACAAAAAGTTCTGGGAAATGCCCATTCATAATTTGTCTGCAAGAACTACACTCTCCACATGCCTCGGCACCCTTCCTTTCCCTACAGTTAAGTGATGCCGCTATGGCAATCCCCAGGGAGGTCTTTCCCACTCCAGCAATCCCGGTGAAAAGATACGCGTGGGGTACCCTTCTATTCAAAATGGCCTTCCCAACAATCCTTTTGGCCTTTTCCTGGCCTACTATGCGGGAAAATTGTACTGTTTGCCGCTCGCTCACGGATTTTCCCCCAGCAAAACTTCTACAATCCCGAGGATTTCCCTGGCCAATTCGTCTTGGTCCCTGGTGCCATCCAAAACCACAAACCTGTCTGGTTCGCGTTTTGCCAAGCTCATGTAACCATTCCGCACCTCTTGATGAAACTCCAGGGTCTCTGCCTCGAATCTCCCCTCGCCTTGCCTTTCAGCCTTCATATTCCTGTCAAGGGCCCTGGTCAGGCCCAACTCTACGGGACAATCCAAGAGGAAAGTCTTGTCAGGCCTGATCATGTTAGAAGCGTAACTGTTTAGTTTTTGAATAAAGTCCAGGTCTATACCCCTTCCATGTCCCTGGTAGGCAACCGTGGCATCGCTGAATCTATCACAAATTACCATGGTGCCTTTCTCAATGGCGGGGACAATCACTTCACAAACGTGCTGGGCCCTGTCAGCCTCGAGGAGTAACAGTTCAGCGGCAGCGCAAAGTTCGGTGTTGGAAGTGGACATTAGTATCTTCCTGATTTTTTGGCCGATCCTGGTTCCCCCCGGCTCCCGGGTAAGCACTGTATCAATACCCCGCGCCTTCATGGCCTCAAAAAGCAGGCGAGCCTGGGTGGATTTTCCGCATCCTTCTATGCCTTCAAAGGTAATGAACATGGGACCCACCAATTCCTTTAAGCTTGACGGTTATAAGTCACATCTCAGTGTTGATGATCTCGTAAAAAGCCACTACTTTTGGCATTCCCGCGCCCTAATGCATTCAGCCTATTGCCTTTTGCGCTCGCAGTATAGAGTATTAGGGTCGCAATATCAAGGAGGCTTAATAGGCTGACCGGCACCCAGTCAATGATCAACTCTTTTTATCCTCATCAAAAATCAAAAAAATATTTTTTTGCTTGACAAAGGGAAAAAAGTAACTAACATCCATATGCTCTTAGTCCATACTGAGGATGAATATCATGCCCATTGCACAGCTTATCTAGACAGGATCTCCGTCAGCGTTATCCTATTCGGTTTACTGAAATACCCCTTAAAGATAAGCAGCAGGAAAGACGATTTAGATTCTGCAGATTTCGGCTCTGCTAGAGTTTCGTTAGCATTTGGGTCACAAACAGCACTGGGCATAAGCCCGTTGCTGAGGGAGGTGAGATAATGGAAAAGAATCGAAAGAGATTTCTTGATCAGCTCAACAAGAAACGCAGGGAATTTGAGCAAGCCTTACAGAGACTTATGGAAAATCAGAAGGCATATAACGGGCACCTTTACGGTGACCAGTTTATGGACGAATCTGACCATGCACAGCGAGAGATTTCTACTGCCAGTAACTATGGCCTGATAGAGAGAAAAACCAGGGAGTTGAAACAGATTGACCGACTTATCCAGAAGATAACACACGATGAGAATTTTGGAATTTGTGAAGAGTGTGGTGAGCCCATCCCTATCAAGAGGCTGTTGGCGGTGCCCGAGACGAGCCTTTGTGTCAATTGCCAGAGGGAATTGGAAAAAATGGATCAACTCAGGAGCCTGAGCGCTAGGAACAATATTGGCTATTCCACGAGCCTCAGCTCGGAGTGGGATCAGGATACTGAATCAGAGGTAGGCTATTTTGAGGTTGTCGAAACCGAGGATCTAGAATTCCTGCCCTTTGTGGAGACTGATTTCTCAGATTCCGGCGAAGAAGTAAAAACCAAGTAGGTCCGGGGCTGGGCGGAAATCTTAGTAATGCGGAGTAATTAATTTGAATTCGAAAAGAAGATCTATTTATTGTGTAGTGATCTTGGTCACACTACTTTTTGTTCGAGCTTCGTTTATCAGCTTCGCTTCTGTGGGAAGCAACTTAGATGATAAACGCCCGTCTGTCTTAAAAGAGCGCATCGAATTTAAGGTCAAGTGGTCTTTTATACCACTAATTCACACTTACATGGAGGTGTACCGCACCACAACTGGGGACAGTGGCAGCCCCTATCGCCTTACACATCAAGCAGCCATGAATAGTTTCTGGAACGACCGGATGGAGTCCTTAATTAATCCTGACTCTTTGCTTCCATATTTAATGGAGACAACGATCAAAGACGGCGACAAGCGCTGGAAGGAAAAGGTGGTCTTCAACAGACAGAACCAAAAGGCCACCTTTATTCATTCGGACCGCAAGACTGGACAAACCATAGTGGAGCAGTACCCCATCTCCCCGTTAAGCATGGACCCCCTTTCTGCCTTTTACAAACTGAGACATCGAGTTTCACCGTCAAACCCTACTGCCACATTTGACGGCCTGACTGGTAGCCGATGGTTCAGGATAGAGGGTAAACTGGTGAGAACAGAGACCGTAGATGTTCCGGCAGGATCGTTTGACACTTATAAAATAGAATGTACCCTCTCTTACTGGCCCACCAAGAAAGAGGCGGAAAAGGAATTGAAAAAACAAGACAAAGATGAGATAAAGGCCTTTACATTATGGGTAACAAAGGACTCGCACCGCTACCCTGTACAAATACGATACAGGCTCTCGGTAGGTAGCTTATGGGTCCGCGCTGTTTCTATCCAAGACTATGGCCTTTTCTCGTGAAAACTTATCCAGTCTGTCCAACCCTGAACCCATATCGCGGCGCAGCTTCCTCCGGCTATCCATACTTGCATCACTAGGCCCCATGGCCCTGATTCACCCCAGGCATGTGGTAGCTGACCAGCACGCTGGCAATAATCTCATTGACAGATACGTTGGAGAAGAGTTGAATTACCATATAGGCTTCTGGTTATTCTCGCACTGTGGAGAGGCGACGGTAAGGCTCTGCAAATCTCCTGCCAAGAATATTTATATGGCCAAGATGGATGGTAAGACTGTTGGCGTTGTAGATTTGCTTGTGGGAAGGTACAGATATTCTTATGAGTCGCATGCCGGTTACGACGAACAGACCGATAGGCTGTTCCCCCTTTATTTTCGCCTAAGGAAAAAGCGCAAGGAAAAGATCGGAATAAGAACTATCACGTTTAATTATAAGGATAGGGAGCTAATTTTTGCCCGAAAAACAGCAAAGGGCAAAAAAACCCAAAAGGTTTTGCCCATGGAAAAGGGTGTCTTGTATGAAGATTATCTCACCCTGTTTTACAATTTCAGGAATGGCTACTATGGGCCACTGCAAAGGGACATGACCTACCACCTCCCTCTTCACATACATGAAGGTTTTAAGTTCTTGGACCTGACCATAGGTTCTGAGGAAGAAGCGCATAACGCCCGGGCGCAAGAATTAAACCCAAAAGACATGGACTATTTTGTGCGGTTCAGGGTATTAAAAGAAGATGTATCGTCGAAATCCGGGAATATTGCTGGATGGCTATCCAAAGAGGCAGTACCTGTGAAAGGCGTTATCAAGGACGTGATCTTTTTTGGGGACTTGTGGGGAGTGCTAGTGAAACGAGAATTTACTGAAAACCTTTGTAAAGAAAATGCCCAAACATAATGCGGAAGAGGCCAAGAAAAGCCATCCAGGACCAGCTATCCGGTGCGAAGCGCAGGGCCCATGGCGAGGTCCTTTTAAGCAACGCCTCAAGCCTCATGCCCTACGCCCTATGGCCATATTCATTTCAATGATCCTGCTTTTTGCGCTTTTTGCCAGCAGTTGTGCCCCGCGAAAAAGCAAGACCTTCATCGACAGGGTATATGAACTGGACCCATATGGTCGCCTATTTATCCACCCTGATTTTCACAAACATCCCCCAAGGACCATAGCGGTCCTGCCATTTAAGAGCTTGGTTGGGGAGGGTCGTATCGAGGGCAGTCAGAAACTTTTGGCGACCCTTTGGCATAAGAAGAGGATCACGCCTGAGATACTTGCATCGCAAATGCGGATAACATTTTTCGGACAACTCGCCCAGAGAAGATTCCGCTTGATCCACCCTGAAGAGGCAGATGAAATCCTTGCCCGCCATGGAATAGCCGGCTTTGAAAAGGTCAAGGCTACATCCGTTGTTAAGCTGGGCAGGATGCTGGGTGTAGATGCCATCATATTTGGTTATGTAAAAAATTTCGATTACTATTATGCGTTTCTTTATACTCAATTGGCCGTGGGGCTCAGGCTGGAGATGTATTCCGCCAACAACGGTGAACTCCTATGGCGCTTCAATGATACACGAAGGGATCATACCGTAAGGGTGGCCCTTGACCCAATATCTCTTGCTGTGGGTCTCTTTCAGGCTGGGTTTTCCTTGCGGGGGATTAAGATGACCAGGCAGATGGATGAGATATGCAGGGAGGCAGTGGCTACCATCCCGGATACCGACAAGAGTAGCTTGGTTTCAGGTATGAAAAGATAGGAAGAACAGGGACAAATGGAAGGAGGAGAGACTATGGACGAACTCTTGTACAAATCGGCCAGCGAACTGTCACGGCTAATACACGCACGCTCCCTGTCACCCGTGGAGCTTGTCCAGGCCTGTCTAAGAAAAATCGAGGAGGTGAACCCCTCAATAAATGCCTTTGTCTCGCTGCAGAGCGAACGAGCCCTTGAGGAAGCCAAGGCCATAGCTGACCGACTGGCCCATGGAGAGGATCCCGGCCCATTCGCAGGAATCCCCATTGGGGCCAAGGATCTTGAGGATGTTAAGGGCATGCCTACCACCTATGGTTCAGTCCCTTTTAGGGACAATATTGCGCAACAGGACTCCATCCAGGTAGCGCGCCTCAAGCGTGCTGGTGCCATCCTATTGGGCAAGACCAATACACCTGAGTTTGGTTTCACCGGCTTTACCAAGAACAGGCTTTTTGGTGTAACCCGCAACCCGTGGAATCTTGAGCGCACTCCTGGAGGCTCAAGTGGGGGTTCTGCAGCAGCCGTGGCATCAGGCATGGTTCCATTGGCCACGGGATCCGATGCCGGTGGGTCAATTCGCATCCCTGCATGCTACTCGGGGTGTTTCGGCATCAAGCCCACCTATGGCAGGATACCCCTTGGTCCTTTTGAGCGCCTTAATACCACTGGGCTTTGGACCCTGGGGCCGCTTTGTCGCACTGTGGAAGATGCTGCCTTTTACCTTGATGTCACTTCTGGTTACCATCCTGCAGATCCGGTTTCCCTTCCCAGACCACAATCTTACGTTGATGCCTTAAAAGAAGAATTGCCTCCACTCAAGATATCTTTCTCCCCTGACATGGGTTTTGCACCTGTTCAGCGGGATGTGGCACTCCTCGCGGAAAAGGGGGCCCGGGTCTTTGAAGAACTAGGGCACAATGTGGAGATCTGGAAAGGCTCATTTCCCGATATGAGCGAGACTTGGTCTGATCTTGTTTGCAAGGAACTCTACATGCAGCTTAAGGAGGTGCTTGAGCAGTACCGCAGCGAAATAGGTCGGTCAATTGTGACGTCACTGGATTATGTAAACAGCCTCGATCTGGACAAATGGGTGCAACATGCCAAGGCAGTTACTGCTCTCAACAATACCTTGTGGAGCATATTTGATCAGTATGACCTCTTGCTCACCCCCACGCTTCCCACAGAGGCGTTTGCGGCCCAGGGCCCACCCCCAGCAGAAATAGAAGGCCAATCCATCCCAATATTGTGGGCTGTGGCCTTCACCTACCCCTTTAACATATCAGGCCACCCGGCAGCCACAGTGCGCTCGGGTTTTACCAGCTCCGGGTTGCCGGCAGGTCTTCAGATAATCGCCCCTCGCCACCGGGAAGACCTCGTGCTCCGCGCCGCGCTTGCATATGAGAAAGCTCGCCCTTGGAATGATCATTGGCCGAAACTTGACCCCCAATAAATTGGGGCATTGGGAAAATATTTCCTAACAGCAATAGGTACGGCGGTTCTCTTTTCAATGATTATTCTGGGCCCGGGTGCGTGAAATCTTGATTTTTCAAGGTATCTTATGTTCCTAAAAAGGCATGCAACTTGCGTAGACTTCTATCATGAGTGGAAAATCTTTACTCCGAACAGAGAACTGGGGGACATAAGAAAAATGGACAGCAAAGAAGATTCTCATGACAAACCCATCAAAGGTAAGGCTAGACCCACCATAGAACATGTCTTTGACTCTCTCCGTGACCTTGATTCTAATGTTGAAGAAATTGTGGAGACGAATAGTAACAAGGGCACGCTCTTCAAAGACACTGTACCGAGAACTTGAACAATAGGTGCCCCCCTAATTCTAGCCTAAAAACCTTTGACATACTAATCAGATCCTGCTTACCAAGATTTCAGTCATGGTATTACACTGGAAGCCACCTACCTTATATCGACATAGGAAAAGTACACCCTCTTCCCACAGCTTCTTAACCTTTTGGGATTGGAGCTCGGGCCATCGAACATCAAAGTATGCCTTACATTTGAGGCCAGCCCTCTCTGTTTCAATAGTATCATCAATTATTCTCTTTACCACCTTTTCATTAGGCCCATCTAATCTGCTCACCATCAACACCTGATCCTCATCAATTTTCAGCCTTTTCCTCTGAAAACCTAAGAAATATGGGTTCGGTATCCAGCCATTTAGCCGATATTCCCTGGCTTTCACCAAAGCAACCTCCGAATCGAAAGCTGATCTCCAGTCGCCCTTGGATACGGTTCTTATCTTTTAGATAATCGAGTAGCATAGGAATGACTTTCCTATCATAATCCTCTCTACTGAACGTTTCTTTGTCTGTGATCCATATTTGCAGGAGGTGATCATTGGGGATGCCCCTTCTTTTCATGTAGTACTTTGCAATGCCAACGCCCTTCGAATCATTCTTGTTTGCTATAACCAGGATCTCTTCAGGAGAAAGGGCAAATAGGTTATTAACCGCAACGAGAATTGAAAACAGTATCCCTAACAAGCTCCATTTTTGGAACATATTTTTTCCCTTCAACGTATTCTTCAAGGTCGAGGGGGCTAAATAGCTTTCAAAACATGAAGTTTCCTTAAAGCTGTTTACGAAGGATATTGTACACGGTCTTTCTGGAAACCCCCAGTTTCTCAGCTATCTCCTCCCTTTTGAATCCCCTCGCTACAAGTTGCTCTATCAAGTATCTCCTGGCCTTCATGCTTTGAGGCTTACTCATGACTCCTGCTTTCTTCAACTGTTCAATTTGGGCTTCAAGCTCCACCATAGGTAAGAGTTCAAGGCCAGCCCCAGCAGGCACCCTATTCTTCTTGAACACATGATCTAGGGCAAGCCCGAACATATTGTGGAGCTTCATTGTGAGTTTATCGATGGCCTCATCTTGCTCCATTATGTTCCCGAGCTCCAATTCTGCACCCCTGCGTATAAGGTCCTTGTATCTTTTTTTCTGAGTGGACCCCCTCTCGTGACCACCCTCGCCAATAAGACCAAGGATAAGGGTTGGATCAACAAAGGAATCCCCAGCAGAGTCACTGCAGTATAGCCTTGCGGAAGACCAGCGGTACCGCGTTGGGCTCGAAGCCAATCCAGCCTTCACAGGGTTTAGATGAATATAGAGAGAGGCAGCTAGGATGTAGGCGTCATCCAGGCATACAGATTGTCTGAATGGGCCTGCAAATAGGTGCCCTTTGCGCTCGTACTTCTTGTTGAACCTCTGGGCATATCTGGAAAAAAGGTTACGCATAGACTCAGAAAGATTGGACTCACTCAGGCTCAACAGGAAATGAATGTGATTGGGCATGAGGCAAAAGGCGTGCATGTTTATGTTATGGGTCCTGCAAATCTCCTTCATCAACACGAGCATTGAGAGATAATCATCTTGTTCCAGAAATAAGGGTTCGTTGCCGGCGGCACGTTGGGTGATATGGTAGATGAGCCTGGGATAATTTAGCTTTCTTCTGGCCCGAAATACCCGCTTTATCTTCCCTTTCTCCATCAACTCAATAACGTCCATTGCGTAGCCCCCCAAAACATGAAATGATCCTCCAAATTCACCCGACTCGCTCCACTCTCTCTGTTATGCATAGTCGATATGAACACAACAGTCAAGATTTTTTACCCAAAAGTGGTTTGACCCGTTTTGGGTAATGGAAAAGGTAATTAACTAGAATTACAGAGACTATTGGGGAAATAA
>Ga0190334_1000767_pt1 | contig 14776 bp, 17 predicted proteins | sample 48720478_MG_FD_161270 | JGI IMG/M metagenome (GOLD analysis project Ga0190334, IMG submission 161270) | Hydrothermal vent sediment bacterial communities from Southern Trench, Guaymas Basin, Mexico - 4872-04-7-8_MG | ecosystem: Environmental > Aquatic > Marine > Hydrothermal vents > Sediment ...
AGAGAGCTTGCCTAAGGGTGATATTAAAGACTTAATTGTTACGCTTAACACTTCAAATTTACAAAATGGCTTATATACAGCAAAGGCAACTATTGTTTACGATCAATACGAAGTAGAGCTTGGTAGGGATTTTAAAGTTGGCGATATTTACATTGAAATTCTTGATTACACAAAATACTTTGCTCAAGGCGTGGTTAATAGATTTGACATAGATGTAGAAAACAAATGGAACAGGAAAATAAAAAATGCCTACGGAACTATTGACATAGAAAATGTTGCATCTTTAAAAACACTAACCTACGATCTTGATCCAAGAGAGAGAAGAACTATTACAACTTACTGGGATACAAGCAATGCAATGATTGGCAAATACAACGCAAATATCACTCTTTATTATGTTAACAAAACAACTTCAAAACAAGCAGAGTTGAATGTTATTAGCAAAGAAGCCTATGAAAGAATGTTTAGTAAGCTTCCTGTTTGGTTAATAGCTATGATTGGTGTAGTAATTGTTTTAATTAATGTAATTTTATTTTTATTAATATACAAAAAGAAATCAAAATCGTCACTCTAAGAAGGTAATTGAACTATAAAAAATTTTATAAATAATCTCCTAGCAATAAAAATAAGGAGGTAAGACTATGGAAGTTTCAAAGAAAACATTGTATATACTTGTAGTGATTGCAGTGATACTTTCGGTAATTTCAACATGGTTAACTTTGGTAAGTGGTCCAGTAGTTGTAGATGTTACAGAGAAAAGTGATGCAGCAAATGTAAAAGTTAACGTGATGCCTCCTCAGCCTCCTCTCGTTGACCAGGAGGCAGGAAATATTAGGCTTTATATTTCGCCAAAAGGAGGTTGAAAATAAATGGGTGAAATATCTAATAATACACTTGCTATGCTTGTAGGTGTAGCAATATTGTTGACATTGATCGCTGTTCTAACGCCAAGAGGACCAGTGTACATTACAGGAAGAGCAACTGATGTGGGTGTTGCAAAAGTGAACATTTCAAAGTTTGTAGCTATTAACTTTACAGATGACATTATTGATTGGGGAACTGGTTATGTAGCAGAAGGTGCATACAACTGTACCCTTGACACAGAAGGTAATGTGGGTGCAACATGTTCAGGATTTACAGCTCAAAACAATGGATTTACAATAGAAAACATTGGTAACAGAAGAGTTGTCTTGCAATTAAAAACAGGAAAGGACGCTACAGAATTTATTAACGGAACAAATCCTGTTTATCAATACAAAGTTTCAGAAGCTGAAGCAGGAGCATGTGGCGGAACATTACAACCAACAACATACACAGATGTTAACACAACAGATCCAGGAACAACGATATGTGACAACTTCCTATTCCAAAACCCAAAAGACAGTCTTAACATAGATGTTAAAATAGTGATTCCTTCTGACTCAAATACAGGATTGCTAACAGACACGTTTACAGCAACAGCTACAGAAGCAACTTAAATTTAATTTTTTATTTTATTTTTTAAAATGAAAAAATTAGCTTTGATGTGCATGTTCATTGTTTTAGCATCTAGCTGTTTTGCTATTGGTATTATGCCACCTTCTTTGTTTATTAATTTCGAACCTGAAAAGAACCATACCTTTAATTTTCTGGTATTGGATGTTAAGTATGATAAAGTAAAAATTGAGAATTATGTTAGAGAATCCTATCTTAGTAAGTATACTACTCTAGGACCCTTGGAAAAAGTAGGTAACGATAAAGCAACCTTTAATGTTACCCTTTCGTTGCCTAGTAAGGTAGACGTTCCTGGTGTTCATAGAATCTTGGTTGGTGTTAGAGAAATGCCCTTGGAAGAAAAAAGAGGCATAGGTGCTTTTGCTGCGGTGCAAGCAATTATTGATGTGCTTGTCCCATGGAGTGGAGAATATTTAAAAGTCGATTTAATTCCGCAAAACCTTGCTGTTAATAGCACTGGTACATTTAAAATAAAACTCTCAAACTGGGGTACTGCTAATACAACTGCAAGCTTAAAATTGTTGATAATGGATCTGAACAAAGCAATTCTTTCCACAATGAATGTAGCAGATAATGTTTTTATTAAGAGTTTCGAAACCAAGGAATTTGAAGTCAGCGTCAATTCTACGGGATATGCAGAAGGTACTTATCTTGCTGCAGCAATTGCAAAAACAAAACTCAAAGAGTATTCTTCAGAAGAAGAAAAATTTATGATCGGCTCTTTAAAACTTAAAATTTTAGATTTCACAAAAACTGTTATCCAAGGCAAGATAAATCCGTTTAAGATAAAAGTTAAAAGTTATTGGAATGATATAATTTCTGATGTCTATGCTGAAGTTCAGATTTCTAAAGATGGAATTGTTGTTGATACTTTTAAAAGTCCTTCTTATGAAATAAAACCATGGAACAAATTAGATATTGTAACTTATTGGGATACTTCTGGCATAGAACCTGGTGCTTATTTAACAAATATAACAGTGTTTTACCAAAACAAAGAAGAGCACGCTTCTGGTTATATCATTGTTAAAGCTAAAAAAGAAATACCTGTTGCATTAATTGTAGGTGGCTTTATTTTGTTAGTGATTATTGCTAACATTATCATTTGGATTGTATTACTGAGGAAACAAAAGGAGGGAGAAAAATCAGCAAAAAGAAAAACCAAGAGAAAGTGAAATTTTTAAAGGCCTTGGTATTTTTTATAAGCATATGTGTAATAGCAAGCGCGTTTACTGTTTTATTTTATTATAATTTTGTGGTTTTTGATGTTAAGGAGTATGATATGGTTTTGATAGTTTCTGATCATATTGGTTTTGATGTAACAACAGAAAAGCTGCATTTTGGCATGGTAACTCCTGGAGGAAGTTCAACAAGGGATTTGATAATAGCAAATGAATTTTCTAGACCATTAATCGTGCAAATAAAAACTTCGGGAAAGCTTGCCTCATGGGTTGCGCCTTCTGTTAATAATTTTATTCTACAGCCTAATGAAACAAAAAATGTTACAATGGTTGCTGTAGCTCCCGAAGATGCAAAGTATGGAAACTATACTGGCAAGGTAAAGGTAGTATTTAGAAGATTTTAAAAATAATTACTGGTTTTTAATTTCATGAAAAACAAATTGCTTATTGTGCTTATTGTTTTGATGCTTGTTGCAAGCTTGCTAAATTTCTCGTCAAGTATTTATAGAGTTTATAAAATTGTAAAAATTACTGGAATGTCTGCAAGCGGAACTGTAAGGTTGATTGTTACTTTACCACCGGTTCCTGCTAAAGTCGTGCCTTGCGTGCCACAATGGATATGCTCAGATTGGGAACCCGAAGAATGTCCTCCAAGTGGAAAGCAAACAAGAGTATGTGTTGATGTTAAGGGCTGTGCAAAGATACCAAAACTCATAGAAACAAGAAGCTGTGTTTACAAGTCACCATTGCCGCCTGTGCCAAAGCCGATAAAGATAGAAAAGCCTGCACCAATTGTTGTAAAGCCAAAAAAACCAATAGCGCCTTTATATGTTAATTTACTTCCACTAATCTTTCTTGCTTTGCTAGTAATCTTGTTTTTTGTTTTAAGGCTTAAGAAATGCTATACTGTCAAGATTCCTCAACATACCTATGCAAGAATGCTTAAAGTTTTAGGCGAAAAGAAAACAAAGAAGATTGTTGCTAAGCTAAGATTCTGGCCAGAAAGATATAGGCATACTAAAAAGCACAGCTATCTTGAAATTGATACAAACTTACTTGCATTTAGGATAGATAAATTTAATAAGCTTGTCTTAGTTGTGTTTTTTGATAAAAGAGCAAGATTCAAAAAATGGACCTCAAAAAGAAAATAGAGGCTGCATTGTTTATAACAGGCAGATTTATGTCTGCTGAGGAAATAGCAAGGATGGTAGATTTTAATGATAAGAATGCTATAATTCAAGCTCTAAAACAGCTTAAAGATGAATATTCCAGCAGAGATAGCGCATTGATAATAGAAGAACTTAACAATAAATGGAAACTTAACGTCAAGAAAGAATTTTTGCACATGACTGAAAAGTTCTTGAAAGACACAGAACTTGATTTTCCTACACAGGAAACTTTGGCAATAATAGCTTACAAACAACCTGTTTTGCAGGCAGATGTTATAAAAATTAGGGGCACAAAAGCTTACGAACATATAAAACTTCTTAGAGAACTTGGCTTTGTAACTGCTGAGAAACATGGCAGAACAAGAATGCTAAGATTAACACAGAAGTTCTTTGAGTATTTTGATGTTGTGGATGACAAGATAAAAGAGAAAAATGAAAATTAAAAAAGATCGCTTGGGTTTAGCAATAGCAATCCTAATCTTTTTAATTGTGTTTTCTATTCGCTTATATATTAGTTTTTCAGCTTATGGTTTTAAAGATGACACGTCTTATTTTCATGCAAGATACATAGAAAATCTTAAGCAAGATCTTAGGCCAAAATTTTATGATGAGCTAAGCTATTCTGGCAGGCCAATAATTCCAAATTTTTTCTTCCACTATTGCTTGCTAGCATTCTCATGGATTCCTGGGTATCTTAAAATTGTGCCGCAGCTTTTTATTTCTCTAAGCGTAATAATAAGCTATTTGTTTGCAAGAAAGTTCCTTAAGGAATTTTCAGCTATTTTTTCAAGTTTTGTTGTTGGCTTTTTGCCTTTATTGTTTAAAGAAACTATTAACAGCATTAATGTTTTTTCTTTGTTTTTGCCTTTAACTGTTTTGCTTTTTTATTTTTTTACCTTGAAAAAATTTAAACTGTTTTTTATAACAAGCATAGCACTTTCTTTGCTTCATCCTTATGCGTTGTTTATTGCTGTTGTTTTTGTTTTCTATTTGCTTTTAAGTTATGCTGAAGATGTCTTACAAAGATGGGAACTTAAGTATGCGATTCTTTTTTTAGTTACAGCATCTTTGGTAAATTTATTAATTTATTTTAAACCAATTTCTTATTATGGAATGGGGGTTCTTTATGGAAACATTCCAAAATCAATGTTGGTGCAATCTTATAAACAACTTGGAGTGCTTTCTTTAATATACAACATTGGTTATGTGCCTTTGATTTTTGGTGGTGTTGCTATGTACTATGGCATATCAAGAAGGGTTAAATTTGCTTATCTTTTGGGATCGTTAGCATTAATAGCAGTAACTTTTGTTTACTTGCATATAATAAATTTTTTCTTTGGGTTGATATTTTTAAGCTTGGCTTTGGCATTACTTTCGGGATACTTTGTTGAAAAATTGTACAATTATTTAACGCTAACAAAAATTTCAAAGTTTAAAAATTTTATAATTGGAATTTTAATTCTTGCTGTTGTTGCAACATCTGTTTATGCCTCATTGGATATAGGAATTAGCGTCAATAAATATTCAAGAACAGCAGAGGAGCTTAATAGCTTGCTTGAAGTCAAAAATACTTCTAGAAATGCTGTTGTGATTAGTGACATCTTTGATGGAAATTTTATAAGCTATGCAGGGCTAAGAAATGTTGTTGATCTAAATTTTTTACTTGCTCCAGATCCCTTGGAAAGATTGCTTGATATAGACGCATTTTTCACAACAGCCAATGAAGATAGAGCTTTAGAAATAGCCCATAAATATAATGTAAGTTATGTTTTTGTTTCGGATAGAACAGAAGCTCTTTATGGCGAGCCAAAATTTGAAGAGATGAGCTGTTTCAAAAGAAAAAATATCTATGTGTACAAAGTTATTTGCTAGTTAAATTTCCTTCTTTGTTAAGCATGTACCATTTCATATTTCTGTTAAAGATAACGTTTGTAATACCTTTCATTACGAATCCCATAACTATAAGCCCATGAGTAAAAGATGCTACTAGCATATGAAGTATTTTATGCTTATGACATTTATGCGATCTAGTCCAAGAAACAATGCTTGTTAAAATTATTCCAGAACTTAAAAAGAAGTTTCTTGAAATTTCTAAAATAAATTTTCCAAAATTAAATGTAGCGCTGTAATTAATAAACATATTTAAGATTCCGCTAATTATTAGCCCTGTAACAATTGTCGTTAAGAGATATCCACTTAATGCTATAGGGGTGTAAAGTTTTTCTTTAAAATTTATTTTTTTGCTTGTAATTATGCCTAGGATATGTTCTTTAAAAGCTTTAATAAAACCATATGCCCATCTCATTTGTTGTTTGTATAGGTCAAGTGGCTTGTATGGAACTTCGCCTTTACATTCTAAACTTTCCAAGTAAACTATTTTATACCCATGTTTAATGGCTCTTAACGAAAATTCTATGTCTTCTGTAAGACTTCCGCTCTGCCAGCCACCAAGTTCTAGTAATGTCTTTTTTCTAACAGCCTCTGCTGATCCGCATAGAAATGACATTTTTGCTTTTTTTGAAATGAATGGCAACACAACATGATGCACTGTGGCTATAATGGTCGCTCCTAGCATAGAAACAAGATTTTTTGTTGAATTAACAAAGGCCCATCTTGCTTGAACAGCACATACCTTTTCATCTTGGAAGGGTTTTACTATCTCTTTTAGAAAATTTCTTGGTGGAATAAAATCAGAATCAAAAATAACAATTATTTCGCCTTTGCTGAATTTTAGCATGTGGTTTAGATTTCCTGGTTTGTAGCCGTGATTGGTTCCACGTCTTGTAACTTTAATGCCCTGTTTTCTTGCAAAGTCGTCTATTTTTTTAGAAATCTCTTTGTTGTTACTATCATCGCCTATTATTATTTCGTATCTGTTTTTTGGGTAGTCAAATTTTAGGCATTGCTTTGCGCATCTCAAGGCTGCAAGCTCGTTGTAAGTTGGAATCTGTACAGTGACAAATGGCAATTCTTTTAGCTTGACTTTTTTGTTGTTGTTTTGAATCTTGGTTGAGATAACCATATAAAAAAATAATACAGAAAGAAAAGAAGCAAGGATTAGGAGGAATTTAAATAGATATTTGTTGAATGTTGCTATAATAGAGAGCATTTTAAATTTAAATAAGCCAGAATACACAATTTTATAAATCTTATTGTTATATTTTAAATATGCTTCCAGAGGTACCTGATTGGATAGTGTATGTTTTGATTTTTGGAGGTTTTCTTATGAGTTTCTATTTCTTTTTAGTACTGTTTACAGCTCAAGAAAAACCAAAGTTAAAAAAACTTGGCAAAACAGCTTTTATAATACCAGCGAAAAATGCTGAGCATACATTGGAAAGATGTGTCAAGAGCGTAGTAGATCAAAACTACAGAGATTTTATTTATATTATAATTGTTAACGATGCTAGCACAGACAGAACTTTAGAAATAGCAAAAAAACTAAAAAGGAAATTTGATTCTCAAACAAGAAAGATAATAATACTTACAAGAAAGCACAGCACAGGCAAGAAAGCATCTGCCATTAATCATGGATTGAAATATGTGCTTTCTAATTTAGAAGTTCAATACATTGCTGTACTTGACGCTGATACATTTATCGAGAAGCAAGCACTTAGGGATAATATGGCTTATTTACAAAAGCCAGGCATAATGGGATCAACTTCTTGGTTGGTGCCCTATAACAAAGGTAACTTCTGGGAAAAGATGCAAAAAGTCGAATATGTGCTTACTGGCTTTTACAGGGTGCTTTTAGGAAGAGTTAGTGCTATATGTGTTGCTCCAGCCTTTACTGTTTTTAGAGCAGAGTTTTTTAAAAAAGCAGGTTTTTACGATGAGCATACACTAACCGAAGATTTTGAAATTGCTTTACGATTAAGATCACTTGGCTATGATATGGCTTTTACAGATAATAAAGTGCTTACTATTGTGCCTTCTCGTTTCAAGGATCTTAGGAGGCAAAGAATTAGATGGTGGCATGGAACGTTGCAAAATATAGCAAAATATAGGCATCTTATCTCTATTAAGCAGGGTGCTTTGGGAACATTTTTCTTGCCTGTTGCTTTAATATTGGGCACACTATTTTTAGTAACAGCTTTGTTTATTATTGGCTATGATATTTTGTTTAAATTAACAAATTTTGTTCATGATTTGCTGCTTGGTGTTATGCCTAAGCTCAAATTTGAAATCAATCTTTTCTCGCTTTCTTTAGCATTATCTGATCCAAAAGTGATTCTTGTTGTTTTTGGCTTTTTGTTTTCTTTAATATTTTTGGTTTATGCAAGAAAAACAATTAATGAAAAAATTAATATTCTAGAATATTGTTTATTTATACTATGCTATGGTTGGATACTTGCGATATTTTGTATAGAGGCAGGAATAAAATACTTATTTAGGAGGCACGTAAAATGGTAAAGCACAGACACATATATTTGCTTGCTGTTATTTTAGCTACTTGTGTGTTTGTTTTTGGATTGTTGCTTGGGAATTATGTAGCGTCTGTTAAGCTGAAAGAGTTCAAGAAAACAGAAGAAAGATTTTTGGTTGAGCTTCTTGCTTTCGAAGCAGCCCATAGAGTATTCTCTGAAAATATTTGCGAGTTTAATGTTGAAGATTTTTTTGAAAGAAAAGTAGAACTTGGTAGAATGCTAACCAATCTTGAAAAAAGATTTGGCAAAGAAAAACCAGAAATAATTGCTAAAAAAGAAATATACGAGCTTGCGGAAATCAATTTGTGGAATTACTTAAAAGAGTACAAAGAAAAATGTGGTGGGAATTACAGCATGGTTTTGTTCTTTTACACCAATAAAAAACATGATCCAAAAGGTAGTATAGATGGTTGTGAAGATCAAGGAAAAATCCTAGATCAAGTTGTTTACGAGCATAATGTTTTGCATAAAGGCATGCCAGTGTATGTATTTTCTTTTGATGTTAATTCAAAAAATTCTGCTACAAAAGGTATTATTAAGGTGTATAATATTACTTCTGTACCGACTTTGGTAATAAACGATATAGTATATGGTTATAGCCTCAAAGAGAAAATTAATTCTATTTTAGAAAACGGCACCTCAACAAAGTAAGAAATGCTACTAAACCATCTTTTACCCTTATTTTTTTCTCACACCTTTTCCTGGGTGAATATCTGATTGGTAGCTCGATTATTTTTTGCTTTTTCTTTAAAAACTTAGCAGTTAACTCAGCTTCTATTTCAAATCTTTCCGACATGAGGCTTATGTCTTTCAAAAGCTCTTTTTTAAAAACTTTATAGCATGTTTCCATGTCTGTTATTCTTTGAAAATAAAGGATTGTTGTTATAAGAGACAAAATCCTGTTTCCAAAGTAGAAGATATCTTTTCTTCCTTGATAGTTTTTAAATCTCGATCCATAAACAATTTTGATTTTTTTGTCTAAAATTGGTTGTAGGAGCTTTATTAAATCTTCTGGAGCATATTCTGTGTCTGCGTCTTGAATAGCGATTATGTTTCCTGTAGCAAATCTAAGGGCTGTTTTTATGGCAGCGCCTTTTCCTTTGTTGTGCTTATGCTGGATAAGTTTTATTAGGTTTTGTTTATTAAACTTTTTTAAAATTTCTGTTGTGCCATCGTTGCTGGCATCATCTACTACGATTAATTCTTTTTCAATTGGAAATTTTAAATTAATTAATTTACGTAACACACTTTCAACTGTCTTTTTTTCATTATACACAGGAATAATTATGGATAGCTTTTCCATTTTTTATGCACTTTTCTTAGTAAAAAATAATTCCCATGCTGTGATTTTAAAGGTTTGATTGTAAGCTAACTTATATAGTTCTTGAATGGATTGGAGATAGGTTTTATTAAATATTTTGTATTTTGCACATTTTTGGGGGTCTCCTAGCAATACGTAATCCGTAGTTTTATTGAGGACAAATTCGTTTATGTTTATGTTTTTAAAAAGAAGTACTCTGTAGCCTTCTTCAATCTTGTATTTAAGAATCTCGTTTCTTGGCGGAATGTCACATTTGATGCCCAGGTAATTTAAAGGTACATATACATCTGAAGAGAGAGTGCAGTTATTTATTTGATCTTTTAATGCATGGACTGTGTTTTTATAGAAATTCATGTTCTCTTTAAAAACATCTCCTTCCTTTAGAGTAAATAGAACTCCGCTAACCAATGAAATTGCCAAGAAACTGGTAATCAAAAAACATGTTAGTGTTTTTTTATTTTTTATTAATTGAAAAAAGCGAGATGAAAAAAATGAACAAGGTAGAAGGATGAAAAAAAGATATCTTGACAACTTTAAAGGAATTCTGTAATAACTGAAGATCCCTAATGCTAAAAAGGAAAGTATCATAACATAAGATCTCTTGTGGATTTTCCATCCAGATAAAATGCCTAAAATCAAAAAAGGAAGTGCTATGTTAATTGCTTCTATGAAATGCAAAATGTTTGGTGGTTCATAAATATAGGATCTAAATTTTATATTAAGGGCATAAGAGTCCATTATGCTGGTAAGCGGATGTCCGGAATAAATATAGTTATATAAAAGCCAAGGTGAAATTGTCAGCAGAAATATACCAGCATCTTCTAAAAATTTTTTTAATAAATTTTTTGGCTTTTTAAGATCTTTCTTTTTGATTTTAAAAATTAAAAGTGGGAAAAAGATAAGGTTTGTGTATCTTGTTAAGAAAGCCAACCCTAGAAATAAAGAAGATAGTCTAGTGGGCAAAAAAGCAACAAAAAATTGAAGAAAGCTCAATGAAAGCAATTCGGTACCTTCAAAGACAGAGTATTTTAAAAAGAGTGGCGTAATTGATAAGGGATATAAAAAGTAGAGAGGCACTTTAAATTTTTTAGACAGAAACACTACAGAGAGAAAATGGATAAAAGAAACTGTGACAATAAAAATGTATTCGCTAGCTTTCCATCTAAATATAGAAAAAATTCCAATTAAAAAAGGTACAAGTGGAGGCCTTCCCCATTCAAAATAAGGACCATTTGAAAATATGTACTTTGCATTTAACACATATGCCTGAAAGTCCCATCCAAAACACTTAGAATGCTGCCATAAGAAAAAAATTGTTATAATAAAAAACAAAATACAGCTTATGGCAAATTCTTTTCTTTTCATAATCGAAAACTTTAAATTGTTTTCTTATTAAAAATTTTCTGAAAATGGAAGTTAAAGTGCTTGAAAAAACAAAAGACTTGCTTAAACTTGAAATTGTTGGTGAAACACATACTCTTTGTAATTTGCTAAGAGAAGAACTTTGGAATCAAAATGTAGATATCGCTGCTTACCATATAGAACATCCTTTGGTTAGTAATCCTGTGCTTGTTGTAAGCTCCCCAAATCCTAAAAAAAGTCTTGAAAAAGCTATAGACAGCTTGAAAAAAACTTTTTCCAACTTAAGAAAGGAAGCTGAAAAGCTAAAATGAATTTATCTGCAAAGAAAGAATTATTAAAACTTGCTAGAGATTCTATACAGGCTTATTTTTCTGGCAAGGAAATTGCTACAAGCAAATTTAAAGAAAAGAAAGGGGTTTTTGTTAGCATTTACAGCAATAACAAGCTTTTGGGATGTATTGGTTATGTTTTTCCTATAAAGCCTTTAGGTAAGGCGGTAATAGAATGTGCAAGACTTGCAGCATTTTCTGATCCTAGGTTTCCAAGTTTGAAAAGAGGCCAGAAATACAAGCTAGAAATTTCTGTGCTTTCTAAACCAAAGTTGATTAAAGAAAAAGAGCCAAAAAAGATTTTATCAAAAATTAAACTTGGTAAGCATGGAATAATTATAGATTTTAAAGGGTTGGTTGGTGTTTTGTTGCCGCAAGTAGCTGTTGAGCATAAATTAAGTAAAGAAGCTTTTTTGGAAGCATGTTGTCATAAGGCTTTTCTACATGGTGATTGTTGGAAAAGTAAAGATTGTAGGGTTTATATTTTTACTACCGAAATAATAAAGGAAAGAAAGGAAAAATAATTTAAATCAAAAGTCCCTTGCAGAAATATGTTTAAAGAAAAAGATGTTAGCTTAGTTGTACTTGCTATTTTTGGGTTTGCCTTTTTGTATTTTATGCTTAACTACCAAGTTCCTTATACTAGCTATGCAACGCTTGAAAGTTCTGACATAGAAGCTTTTAACATCACAACAGGAGGGGTTCCAAATGTTACAATACATTTACAATTCTATGCTGGTGATTCTATCCCTGGAAATTCTAGCATAGAGGCAAAGATTTTCAATGAAAGCAATGACTTAGTGGAAGAGCATGCCGAAAATCTTTCAAGTTTTGTAAGCGTAACCCAAAACTGTGTGTTTAATGACACTTTTCACAACAATCCGGATTTTAGCTGGGAAGGTCAACAAGGTAGCTGTTATAATGTTAGTGAAGATACTGTTGTAAATATCACTTTAGAAGATATAGGCTTTTCTGCTATTGAAACAGCAGGCGAATATATTGTAAAGGTAAACTTTACCTATGGCAATGATCAACTTGGTTATGGAGAAGCAAGTTTTAATGTTAGCGAAGCTCCTCAACCAGAACAAGGAGAAAAGCCATATTTCATTAATGCTACATTTGTTAACGCTAATGGTTCAAGTGTCTTTGCTGTTGATCAATATGTTAATTGCAGTGTGATTGTAAAAGATCTTGATAGCGGAGCTGTTAATGTTAGTTATTTGATAAATGCTTCTTCTTATGAGTATGAGGGCTATATGAGCTGTAACACTTCAACAGATCTCTCAGAAGAAGGTTGGTATTGTAATGTTAGCAGACAAATAACAGAAAGCTATGTTGGAGATTGGAATTGTATCATTGCTGCCAATGATTCCGCTAATGTAAACCTTACTGTGCTTACAATGGAAATGATAAATTCTGCTCCTTATCTTGAAGATGATGTGCCAAACTTTACAATGTTTAAAAACGATAACAGAACTGTTGACTTTGATGTTTATTTTGAAGATCCTGATGGGGATCACTTAAATTATAGTATTTTTGGCAATGAAACCATAGATGTTGAAATAAATAATGAAAATGGAAAGATAACATTCTTTTCCGGAGACTCAGCTGTAGTGGAAGAGATGTATGTTATTGCTACTGACGAGTACGGTGCAGAAGCAAGAAGTAATAATTTTACATTTAATGTTACAGAAATTCCAAGTTGCCAGCCGAATTGGAGTTGCTCCCCATGGGGACCTTGTATTAATGGAACACAAAACAGAACTTGTATTGATTTGAACAATTGTAGCACTAGCGAAGGAATGCCTGATTTAAATAGAACATGCACACCAGAACCAACCTGTGAAGGTGGGGACCTGTGCCAGCTTGATTGTCCTAACGGAGATCCTGATTGTAGTTGTGAAGTGCAGAATGGGATTGTTTGTTCAGCTACAGAAATATGTAATGGAACAGAAATTCAATACAATGGCTCAGGAGTTTGTTGTTTGGGTGTTTGCCAACCAGAAGGAGCTACTTATGGAGGCCAGCAGCAAGACCAAGTTGAAGAAGAAACAGGAGGCTCAAGAATTTTAATAGGCACAAGTATAATTTTAGGTGTTATCTTGGTGTTAGTAATAATCTTGCTTGTAAACAAATTTATTAAAAAACCTGTTTTGCCAGAAAAAAAGCCTTCTCAAGTAAAAGAGACATACATCCCAAAAACAAAACCCCCAGCTGAAGTAAAACTTGCTGAGAGGCCTCCAGAAAAGCAAGGAATAAGGCCAGCAAATCTTGATAAACTTCAAGAATATGTTAGGAAGGCATTCGAGGCTGGTTATTCTATAAGTAAACTTAAAGAAGATTTGTTAAAAGCGGGTTGGAAGCAAGTTTATGTGGAAGAGGCTATTAATATAGAAAGACTAAGGCGTTACATAGAACACAAACTTCATGAAGGTGTTTCAAAGGAAGAAATTATTCAAAGCTTAAAACTTAAGGGTTGGACTGCCGAGCAGATTAACAAAGCATTTAAATATGTAAAATTTAAACCATTGTTCTAAAAATGGCTTGGATTGAAATTAGTGGAATAGTTGGCTATTCAGAAGAACTATTACCCAATCACAGAGCCTTACTTGTAGACCTTTTTGCTTTGGATTATAAGCTAAGGAAAAGACTTGAGAAATTCTACTCAATTGATGGTTGGAAAAAAATTTTAAAAAATTGGGAAAAAACAAGAAGTGATATAGAACAAAAATACAATTTAACCTGCAGATTCTTTTATGCTATGAATGATAAAAGAGTAATCGGATTTAACAATAGCTTGGAGAGTATTATTAAGATTTTTAAAGAATATGGAATAAAAAATGATGAAATTTTTGTGATGGGATTGACATATAAGAAATATAATGAACTTGTAACGCAGACGATATGAATAAAAATGAAGATTAAAAAAACTGCTAAAAGAGTCTGGAGATTTTTGTGGTATGAAGATAGCTTAACTTCTTGGGTTGTTAGCATTGTACTTGCTGTATTGCTTATAAAATTTGTTGTTTATCCTGCCTTGGGATTGATTTTAGGAACAAAGCTACCAGTAGTTGCTGTAGTGTCAAGCAGCATGGAACACAACACAAGAAATTTTTCATTGTGGTGGGAAAAAAACAAAAATTTTTATGAGAATCTTAACATCAGCAAGAAAGATTTTGAAAATTTTATTTTTGCTAATGGATTTAACAAAGGCGATATAGTAGTGCTTTTTGGCACTAATCCAAAAAAGCTAAAAGTTGGAGATGTTATTGTTTTTAGAGGCAGCCTAAAAAATCCAATAATTCATAGAATCGTTAAAAAATGGAAGGAAAATAATAGCTATTATTTCCAAACAAAAGGCGACAATAACCCTGCTTCAAGAAATGATGAACTTAGGATAGGAGAAAAATTTATATATGGGAAGGCTGTTGCAAGAATACCCTGGCTGGGGTGGGTAAAGATAATGGCTATTGAAATACTTAAGCTAGTAACTTAA
>Ga0190334_1000769_pt1 | contig 14734 bp, 10 predicted proteins | sample 48720478_MG_FD_161270 | JGI IMG/M metagenome (GOLD analysis project Ga0190334, IMG submission 161270) | Hydrothermal vent sediment bacterial communities from Southern Trench, Guaymas Basin, Mexico - 4872-04-7-8_MG | ecosystem: Environmental > Aquatic > Marine > Hydrothermal vents > Sediment ...
CAGCTTGGCGATCAGGGGGTCGTAGAACGGGGAGACCTCCATCCGGTCGTAGATCGCCGTGTCGAGGCGGATCCCATTCCCGCCGGGGAGCTCCTCGATCCCGATCCTCCCGGCCGAGGGGAGGAACCCCCTCTCCGGATCCTCGGCGTAGATCCGACACTCGATCGCATGGCCGGCCAGCTCGACTTCTGAGAAGCGGAGCTCCTCCCCAGCGGCGATCCTGATCTGCTCCTTTATCAGGTTGATCCCGGTCACCGCCTCGGTCACCGCGTGTTCGACCTGAATCCGGGCGTTCATCTCGATGAAGTAGAAGCGCCCCTCGCGATCGACGATGAACTCAACGGTTCCCGCATTTTGATAGCCGACGGCAGAAGCTGCCGTGATCGCAGCTTCGTAGAGGCCATCGCGCAGATCTTCATCGATGAACGGGGCAGGGGCCTCCTCGATCAGCTTCTGATGGCGCCGCTGGACCGAGCATTCCCGCTCGCCGAGGTGGACGGTCCTCCCTGCAGGATCGGCGAGTATCTGGACCTCGATGTGTCGGGGGGATGCGATCGCCCTCTCCAGGTAGAGGGAGCCGTCCCCGAACGCCCCCTTCGCCTCGCGTCGCGCGGCCTGGAACGCCGGGAGGAGCTGCTCCGGAGAGGGGACGAGGCGCATCCCCCGGCCGCCGCCGCCGTAGACCGCCTTGATCAGCAGGGGATAGCCGATCCGATCCGCCTCCCTCCGGAGGGGATCGGTATCCTCCGGGGCGAGACAACCGGGGAGGACGGGGACCCCGGCGGCGGCGGCCGTCTCCCGCGCCTTCTGCTTGTCACAGGCGAGCTTCATCGCCGCCTCCGGCGGACCGACGAACACGACCCCGTGCCCGTCGCAGACCTCGACGAAATGCGGATCCTCGGCGAGGAAGCCGTAGCCGGGGTGGATCGCCTCCGCACCGGTCAGCTCGGCGGCGCTGATGATCGCCGCGATGTTCAGGTAGCTCTTCGTCGGCTCGGCCGGGCCGATGCAGACCGAACCGTCGGCGAGCCTCAGATAGGGCATATCGGCGTCGGCCTCGGAATGGACGGCGATCGACCGGATACCGAGCTCCCGGCAGGCCTCGATGATGGAGAGGGCGATCTCCCCGCGGTTGGCGACGAGGAGTGTCTCGAAGCTCATGCGGGCTCGAACACGAACAGGGCCTGGCCGTACTCGACCGGGGTCCCGTCCTCGACCAGGACGCGGACGAGGCGGCCTGCCCGCTCGGCCTTGATCTCGTTTAGGACCTTCATCGCCTCGATGATCCCGACCGTATCGCCGACCGAGACGGTCTCGCCCGGTGAGACGAACGGCTCATCGTCCGGGGACGGCCGGGAGAAGAAGGTCCCGACGAGCGGCGCTGTCAGGGTGAACGTCCCCGCGGCGGCCGGCGCTGCCTTGGGGGAGGGAGCGGGGGGCGTACCCCCAGGGGGAGCCTGCCGGATCGTGCAGCGTTCCTCTCCCTCCCAGACGGTGATCTCAGTCAGCCCCTCTTCCTTCAGGAGCGCGATCAACTCCCGCAATCGCTCGATCTCCACTTATCCCTCCCGCTGCGATTGTACCGGGGCGGATACCCCTCTAACAACGGCCCCTCCATCCTTGCAACGGGTGTCAACCACCCTATAATGGGCGATAGAGGTGAGTTGAGACTGTGTCGTTAGGCGCCCAGATTGCGCTCCTAATCTTTCTGATTTCGCTTTCTGCCTATTTCTCCAGCGCGGAAACGGCGATCACATCGTTGGAGAACGGCCGCCTCCGCTACCTGATAAACACCCATCAGAGGAAGAAACGCGGGCTGACCCTCCTCCTCGAGGAGCCGAACGACCCGATCACCGCCCTGCTCATCATGAACAACCTGACGAACGTCGGGGCGAGCTCGCTTATGACCCTGATATCGCTCAGGCTCCTTCCGAGCTCGATCCCGAGCTATCAGGCCGGGTTGATCGCGACCGGGGTCATGACCATCTCGCTCCTCATATTCGGGGAGATAACCCCGAAGAATTTCGCCAAGCACAATCCGGAACGGTTCACGCTCGCCACGATCAACCAGGTCTACGGGCTGACCCGGGCCCTCCGTCCATTCATCTTCGTCTTCCGGGCGATCGCCGCCGGGATCGTCCGGACGTTCGGGATCGATCTCTCCGAGAAGGAGCCGCTCGAGGTGAGCGACGAACAGATCGAGACGTTGATCGACGCGAGCGAGGAGTCGGGGCTGATCAACGAGGCCGACGGGGAGATGATCCGCCGGATACTCGACTTCGACGAGATGACGGCCGAACAGGTGATGGTCCCTCGGCCGGACGTGCAGGCGATCGAGATCAACACCTCCCTCGAGGAGGTGCGGCAGATCGTCGCCAAGGATGGGCACTCCCGCTTCCCGGTCTACGAGGGGGTCCCGGACAACGTGATCGGAACCCTATACGCGAAGGACCTCCTCTCCTGCGATCTCGCCGACCCGAAGACGACCCTTCGCGGCCTCCTCCGGCCGGCCTACTACGCGCCGACGACCCAGCCGATCAACGTCCTACTCCGGGAGTTCCAGCGGCAGAAGGTGCACATGGCGGTCGTCATCGATGAGTTCGGGGGGATGGCGGGGATCGTCACCCTGGAGGACATCATCGAGGAGATCGTCGGGGAGATCGAGGACGAATACGACCGGCCGACATCCCTGATCAAGCGGATCTCGAACGACGAGGCGATCGCCACCGGCGACACCTCCGTGCACGACCTGAACCGGACGATGGACATCGATCTCCCCGAGGACGAGGGGGTTACGATAAACGGCCTGATCCAACACCGGCTGGAGACGATGGCGAAGACCGGGGATCAGGTCGAGGTCGGGCCGGTGACGTTCATCGTGGAGCGGGCGACCGACCGGGAGATAGCATCGGTCCGCGTCCTCGTCGACCGAACGCCCGCCGAGGCTGAGGAGCCTGTGGAGCGGGGTTAGACGAACCCAAAGGAGCCGACAATGCATTCAATCCGAATCTTTCTGTTTTTTATCCTGATCGCATCGATCCCGGCGCTCTCGCTGGCCGCGTATTCCCCCGTTCAGAGGCTCAATGTCACCTACGATCCCGAGGGCCGGACGATCGAGGGGACGATCGAACTCGAGCCCGGCACGGCCGGGACGACCCTCTACTTCCTCCTCCTCCCGAACCTCGGACGGGAGGAGAACCCTTATCTCTCCGAGCGGACGATCGATCAGGATTACCCGTTCGGGTTCGAGGAATCGGGGATCGAGATCGAGTCGGTCAGCCTCGTCCAGAGCGAAAGCGAGACCCCGGTCGGCTACCGGCTCCTCCCCCTTCCACCGGCGTTCCAGACCTATTCGCTCGCCGATGGCGTCCTCGCCGTCGATCTCCCGGAAGGGGGATCGGGCGACCTCATGATCGGCTTCACCCTGTATACCCCGAGGAACTCGCTCGGGGACGACGGGGTGACCGACGGGGTCCTGACGCGGCGGTTCGGCTGGTACCCCCTCCTGATCGGAGGGACCGATCGGGTCGTCGAAAAGGATGGGACGATCGCCTACGCCGGCTCGGACTGGTTCCCCCTCATCCTCCCGTCGTACGAGTACGAGGCGAGGCTGACCGTACCCGAGGGATACGCGCTCTTCACCGGTACCGATCGGGTGGAGAGAAGCGTTGAGGACGGCTCGGTCGTCTATCGGATCGGCTGTGAGGGAAAGGCGCGGACCCTCGGGATCACGATAGCACAAGGGTACGAGACCTACACCCTCGACGGCCGAACGCCGATCGAGGTCGCTCATCTCCCGGCGCACGAGGAGGAGGGGCGGCTGATCGCCACCTACGCCCGCGACATCCTCGCGGCGTACGAAGCGCGGTTCGGGCCGTACCCGCGGAAGCGGCTTACGATAGTCGAGAATCCGAATGCCAGAGGAACCTCATTCGCCGCCGACGGGATCGTCTGGCTATCGAGGCTCCTCTTCTCCCACCGGGACGTCCCCCTACCCGGGTTCCTTAACCGGCTGATCGAGTTCGTCCTCGCCCACGAGATAGCCCATCAATGGTTCGGCCTCGGAACAGAGGTCGATCTGGACGCCGATTCGTGGCTATCGGAGGGGTTCGCCCAGTACGCGGCGGTCAGCTACTTCGAGGGCCGATACGGTCCGAGCGGAGGGAACCTGTTCGACGTCACCTCCCCTGGGGTGATCGAGGACTTCGTCGATCGGCAGTTCGGGTATCTGAACCTCCGCGAGCACCAGATCGAGTTCCCTTACCTCGTCTCCCTCTGGTCGGGGTTCGACGAGGAGCTCGTAAAGCCGACCTCCCGGGTCGAATACGCCAACGCGAACGCGACGCGGATCTACGACAAGGGCTACCTCGTCGCCCGGGCGATCGCCGGGCGGGTCGGGGCCGACGCCTTCGACCGCGCGTTGAAACGGGCGTTCGAGACGGGGAGGGACGAACGGCTGACCGTCGCCGAGTTCGAGACGATCGTCGAAGAGGAGGCGGGGGAATCGGTCAAGCCGCTCTTCGACGCCTGGGTGTTCGGGGATGATTCGGTCGACTACGCCGTCGAGATCGTATCGCAACAGAAGACGAGCGGCGGCTACGAGACAAAGGTCGTCGTCTCCCGGAGCGGGGGGACGGAGGAGCCGGTCGTGGTCGAGGCGACCCTGACGTCCGGGGCGACGGAGAGGAAGGAGTGGGACGGGAAGGGGGAGGAGGCGACGATCGTCTTTACGACCCCGTCCCGGGTGAGGCGGTTATCGGTAGACCCCGACCACATCCTCCCCGATCGGAATCGGCTGAACAACAACGACCCGGTGAAGGTGGTCACGGCCGTCAGCCGGGCATCCCTCCCGCTCGACGCCTACGTCATCACCCCTGCTCCCTCCTCGAACGGGTTCAGCTTCTCCTACCTCGATCGGTTCAGGGTGACCGTGGAGCCGTCCGCGGCGACGATGGTCGTGAAGAAGGGGAGGGGAGACCGCTACACCGGGTATGCCTCGATCGAAGACGGGAGGCTTACCGGGAACCTCACCTACACGCACATCGCCTATGGCCAGCCGGAGATCGGGCTCTCATCGGGCTACTGGGAGCCGGACATCGCCTATTCGATCGGGCTCTCCCGCCTGTTCTCGGACGATCGGCCCCTGTTCGCGTTCCGACTCGGGGCGTTAGACCTCCCATCGATAACCGCGAGCCGGGCGAGGTCGGTCTACCTCGACCTGACCGACGGCGGAGCGGTCCGCTTCTCCGTGTTCGGGTACGACGAGATCCGGATCGCCCCGAGGGCGTACCTGGAGGGAGGGGTCTTCTTCGGGTTCAGCGCCGGGGATCTCCCGTCGGCCCTCCGGTTCAGGTTCACCGAGCTCCACGCCTCACCCCTCCTCCCGGCCGAGCAGAAGCTGGCCGGGATCGTCTCCCTCGAGCTACCGCCGGAGGAGGAGACCCTACCCTACAACCTGTTCAACCTGGCGATGGTCGACCGGAGGAGGACGAGGGTCTACATCGCGGGCGGGGTCGGTTGGACAACCCTTACCGATTTCGGTAAAACCTCCCCGGGCGTGGAGGCCGGATTGGAGGAGCTGATCGATCTATCGACCCTCGGAGGGCTCCTTCCGATGTCGGTGCGGCTTGGGGTCGCGGTCCCGATCGTCGGAGGGGGGGAGACCGTCTTCTACGCCGAGTTCTCTCTGTGAGCGAAGGAGACCGCTGATGAAGGTTCCCTGCCGATGGCTGACCGACTACGTCGATATCGAGGTCACCCGGGAGGGGGTCGAACGCCTCGCCGAGCGGCTGACCCTCGCCGGGCTCGAGGTCGAGGGGATCGAGGAGACCGGGACGCTCTCCGGGGTCGTGGTCGGGAGGATCGTATCGGCCCGTCCGCACCCTGATTCAGACCACCTCACCCTCTGCCGGGTCGACATAGAGGATCGGGAGGTCGACGTCGTCTGCGGGGCACCGAACGTCGTCGAAGGGGGGCTCGTCCCCCTGGCGACCGTCGGGGCGGAGCTCCCGGGCGGACTGAGGATCGAGCGGAGGAAGCTCCGCGGCGAGGTATCGGAAGGGATGATCTGCTCGAAGGAGGAGCTCGGTCTGGAGGAGCGCTCGGATGGGATCTGGATATTCGACCCCGCCCTCGACCTTCGCGTCGGGACCGATCTCGCCGAGCTCCTCGAATACGACGATTTCGTACTCGACTTCAAGGTGACATCGAACCGGCCGGACTGCGACAGCGTCTACGGGGTCGCCCGCGAGATAGCGGCGATCTACGACCGGCCGCTGCAAAGGCTCGACGTATCGGTCACGGAGTCGGAGGTGAGGACGAGCGAGAAGGTCAGGATCGCGATCGAGGACCCGGAGGACACCCCGCGGTACGCCGCCCGCCTGATGGAGGGGGTGAGGATCGGCCCGGCCCCGCTTCTGATCCAGCACAGGCTGATAAAGGGAGGGATGCGGCCGCTCGGCAACGTGGTCGACGCGACGAACTACGTGATGCTCGAGCTCGGCCATCCCCTCCACCCGTTCGACGCCGACCTGTTGCACGGAGGGATCGTCATCCGGAGGGCACGCGACGGGGAGGAGTTCAAGACCCTCGATGGCCTGACGCGGAAGCTGACGCGGGATGCCCTGTTGATCGCCGACGAGGAGGGGGGTATCGCCCTCGCCGGGCTGATGGGCGGGGAGAACAGCGAGATCCGACCGGAGACGAAGCGCGTCCTCCTCGAGATCGCCTCCTTCCATCCCCACGTCATCCGCCGCTCGTCCCGGTCGCTCGGGCTCCGGAGCGAGGCGTCGCAGCGGTTCGAACGCGGCCTCGATCCCGGAGGGATCCCGCTCGTCGCCGACCGGGCCGCGCACATGATCCAGAAGCTGACCGGGTGCACCGTCCTCGCCGGCCTCGCCGACGCGTACCCCTCCCCCAGACCGGCCCGGAAGGTGAGGATCAGACCGTCTCGGGCGTCCCTCCTCCTCGGGATCGATCTCAACAAGGAGGGGATCGGAGGGATCCTCCGCCGGCTCGGGATCGGGACGGAAGAGGACGGCGATCGTCTCGAGGCGACGATCCCCCACTTCCGCCCCGACCTCGAGCGGGAGGTCGACCTGATCGAGGAGGTGGGGAGGATCCACGGGTACGACCGTCTCCCGAGCACCCCCCCCCATGCCGTCCTCAGGATCGGAAAGAAGGATCGGATCGAGCGGGGGAAGGATCTGATCCGGGACGCACTCGTCGGCCTCGGGATGTCGGAAGTGGTGACCGACGGGTTCGACAAGCCGGATTGGCGGGAGGCGATCGGCCTTCCTGCCGATAACCTGGTAGCAATCCGAAACCCGATGAGCGCGGCTCAGACCGCACTCCGCTCCTCCCTCATCCCCGGGATCCTCGGGGTGATCGAGACGAACCTGAACCAGGGGATCGACGGGGGGATGATCTTCGAGCTCGGCCGGGTCTTCACAAGGCCGATGGACGAGGAGGAACACCTCGCCGGCGCCCTGTTCGGGAGGAGGGGCCTCCCCCTCTCCGGGAAGGCTGAGGTCTCCCTCTCCGAGGCGAAGGGGATCATCGAAGGGCTCCTCGCCGCTCTCCGCCTCGATCGGATCTCGATCGAGACCGACCGGACGGAGGGGTTCCTCCACCCGGGGAGGAGCGGGAGGTTCACCCACCGGGGAGAAGAGATCGGCCGGTTCGGGGAGCTCGCCCCGGCGGTCTCGGAACGCCTCTCCCACCCGACGACCGTGATCCTGTTCGAGTTTCTGACCGAGCGGCTGATCTCAGAGAGCGAGGCGATCCCCGCCTATTCGGAGCCATCCCGCTTCCCCCCCTCGAAGCGCGACCTCTCCCTCACCGCTCCGGTCGATCTCCCCGAGGGGAGGATCCGCGCGATCATCGAGGAGGAACCGGAGGTGGAGTCCGTCCTCCTCTACGACCTCTACCGCGGTCGGCAGCTCCCACCGGATCGGAAGAGCCTCACCTACGAGATCTCCCTCCGCTCCGCCGATCGGACGATGACCGACGAGGAGGTGACAGGGATCATCTCCCGGATCACCGCCCGGCTCGCCGAGCTCGACGTATCGATCCGCTCCTGATGGACAAGACGATCATCGCCCACGACCCGGACGAAATGGAGGAGATCGGGATCGAGATCGCATCGGATCTTGAAGACGGGGACCTCGTCTCGATCGTCGGACCGCTCGGTTCGGGGAAGACGACCCTGACCAAGGGGATCGCCAAGGGGCTCCTGATCACCGACGTCGTCGTCTCCCCGACCTATCTCCTCGCCCGCGAGTACCGAGGAAGGCTTTCACTTCATCACATCGACGCCTACAGGATCTCAACCCTTGCCGAGTTCGCCGAGGTCGGGCTCGACCTTTACCTCCCGCCGGAAGAAGGGGTGACGGTCGTCGAGTGGCCGGAGCGGATCGACGGCCTGATCGAGATCAGCGATTTTCTGATCAGGATCGATCTCCTCGAGGGAGGGCCACGGCGGGTCGACATCACGAAGAAGGGCCTCAGGCGGTGAACCAGACCCCGTCGATCTCCGCCCCGCATTCGGGGCAGATCCCTCCCTTCAGCCGGTTCTCCCGGACGAGGAAGCCGGCGCGGGTGATCAGCCTCGCCCCGCAGCTCGGGCAGAGGGTCGCCTCCCCCTCGCCGGGGACGTTCCCGATGTAGACGTATGAGAGCCCGACCTCCCGGCCGATCTCGTAGGCGAGCTTCAGGGTTTCAACCGGGGTGGGAGGTCGATCGACCAAGCGATGGGCGGGGAAGAAACGGCTGACGTGCCAGGGGATCCGGGGGGAGATCCCGTAGATCGCCTCGGCCGTCCAGCGAAGCTCGTCCGGGGAGTCGTTAAGACCGGGGATGACGAGGGTCGTCACCTCGACCCAGACCCCGGCGCGGAAGACCCGCTCGATCGAGGAGATCACCGGCCGAAGGTTCCCGCCGGCGACCTCGCGGTATAACCGATCCGAAATCCCCTTCAGGTCGATGTTGATCCCGTCGAGGTAGGGGGAGATCAGATCCGCCGCCTCGGCTGAGAAATACCCGTTGGAGACCCAGACGTTGGCGAGCCCCTCCTCCCTCGCCAGGCGCATCACGTCGAGGTAGAACCCGATCGCCACCGTCGGCTCGCTGTAGGTGTAGGCGATCGAGCGGCAGCCGGCCTTCACCGCCTCCGAGACGATCTCCTCGGGGCTCGACTCCTCCCCGATGATCCTCCCGCCGTGTTCGCGCGGATATTGGGATATGAAGTGGTTCTGGCAGTTCAGGCAGGTGAAGTTGCACCCGACCGTGGCGATCGAGTAGGCGCGCGTCGCAGGGAAGAAGTGGAAGAGGGGCTTCTTCTCGATCGGATCGACATCGCGGGCGATCAACCTCCCGTAGACGAGGCTTGCGAGCCTCCCATCGACGTTCTCACGGACGGCGCAGATCCCCCTCTTCCCGGGTGGGATCGTGCAGCGGTGGGCGCAGGCGTGGCACCTGACCCTCCCGTCGTTCAGCCTCTCGTAGAGGATCGCCTCTTTCATACCATCGGTATGCTACCACACTTCTGCCCGACGCAGAACCCTTCCAGAAGGCCTCCACTTCCCGTACCATCGGAGCGGAATGTCACTCGTTCAGCTGGAAGGGGTATCGAAATCGTTCGGGACGGAGGCCCTGTTCGAGCGGTTCTCCGCCGTCATCGGGCGCGGGGACAGGATCGCCCTCGTCGGGGACAACGGGGTCGGGAAGTCGACCCTCCTCTCGATCATCGCCGGAGAAGAACGGCCGACGGAAGGGGAGGTCAGGACGATCGGGAACGTGTGGGTCGGCCACCTCTCCCAGGCGGCGCGGCTTCGCGGTGAGGGAACCCTCAGGGAGGCGATGGAGAGGCCGTTCTCCCACCTTCTCAAGATGGAGGCGGAGCTACGGAGCCTCGAGGAGAGGATCGCAGACTCCGCCGATGAGGAGGCCCTCCGCCGCTACGACGACCTCCTCCACCGGTTCGCCGCGGAGGGGGGGTACACGATCGAGGCGAGGATCCGTTCGACGCTCGCCGGCGTCGGGTTCGCCGAGGATGCCCTCGCCCGGGAGGTGGCCACCCTCTCCGGCGGGGAGGAGGCGCGCGCGGCCCTCGCATCCGTCCTCGCGCAGGAGCCGGACCTCCTCCTCCTCGACGAGCCGACGAACCACCTCGATTTCGCCGCCCTCGACTGGCTCGAAGAGAGGCTCCTCACCTTCCCGGGCGGGCTCGTTCTCGTCTCGCACGACCGCCACCTCCTCAACCGGGTATCGAACAGGACGTGGGAGATAGCGTTCGGAGAGGTCGCGGTCTATCCCGTCGGTTACACCGCCTCGCGCGAACTCCGGGCGGCGGAGCACCGCCGGAGGCTCGAGCTGTACGAGAGGCAGGAAGAAGAGATCGAACGGCACAAGGACTTCATCCGCCGTCATCACGCCGGGCAGAAGCACAGGCAGGCGAAGGACAGGGAGAAGAAGCTGAAGAGGATCGAGAGGGAGCGGATCGAGGCGCCGAAGGAGGGGAAGAGGATCGCCCTCTCGATCACGATCGGCCACCGGAGTGGGAGGCGGGTCCTATCGCTCCACGATCTCGCGATCGGATACGACCGGCCCCTGTTCTCCATCCCAAGGATGGAGCTTCACCGGGGGGAGAAGATCGCGATCATCGGGCCGAACGGGTGCGGGAAGACGACGCTGATGAAGACGATCATGGGGGAGGTCCGGCCGCTTTCAGGACGGGTCGAGATCGGGCATAACGTGCAGATCGCAGCGTTCCGGCAGACCCAGGAGGACCTCCACGGCGAGGAGAGCGTCCTCGACGCGGTCCTCAAGAGGACGGACCTTACGATCGGCGAGGCGAGGGGGTTGCTCGGAAGGTTCCTCTTCTCCGGGGACGGCGTCATGAAGAAGACGAAGTCCCTCTCCGGGGGGGAGCGGAGCCGGCTCGCCCTCGCCCTCCTCTCCCTGATCGAGGGGAACCTCCTCCTCCTCGACGAGCCGACGAACCATCTCGACCCGGCGAGCCAGGAGATCCTCGAGCGGGCACTGATCGAATACGAGGGGACTCTCCTCCTCGTCTCCCACGACCGCTCCCTCCTCGAGGCGGTCACCACCGGCGTGTGGATCATCGAACGAGGGAGGTTCGTCCCGCACTCCTACGGGTACTCCGAGTACCGGAGGCGGATGAGGGAGAGCCCGGCCGAAGGGGGAGGGCCTGAGAAGAAGGGCGCGAGCCGATCGAGGGTCAAACCCGGCCGGAAGGCCGCGGGGCAGGAGAGGTACAGGCTGAGGCGGATCGAAGAAGAGCGCCGCGCCGTCGAGGAGCGGATCGAGGCGCTCGAGGAGAGGATCGCCGATCTGGAAGGAGGGCTGATCGAGGCGAGCACGGAGAAGGATGCCGATCGGATCGCATCGCTCGGAGCGGAGTACGAAAGGTTAAGACGCGAGCTCAGCGAGGAGTACGCGGCATGGGAATCACTCGTCAACGAATGGAAAGAGGAGGGATGAATCGAGGGTACCGTTGGACGGGCCCTACCCGCAAAAGATCATGATGCAAGCCGTCGCCGTCACCGATATTCACGGGAATATGCGTCTATATGAGCTTCTGCTGCGCGTAGCCGATCTGTGGAAGCTCACCTCGATCTTCATCACCGGGGACCTGGCTCCGAGTGCACTTCAATCCCCGCCCGAACGATCGGCCCCTATCACAACGGAGGATCAAGGAGTAGTCATACAGAGGGCGTTCTTCACCGAGCAGTTCATCCCTCTCTTCTCCAGTTTCCTCCTCGAACATCGACACACGGATATTTACGTGATTATGGGAAACGATGATCGCCGGGCGAACGAACCGTTGCTCGCGACGTTCGATCGGGAGACGCCGAATTTTCATCTGATGAACGATCGCCTGATTGAGCTGCGTGATTCGCGTCAGAAACAGGCCTTCTTCCCAGAAGAGGTCCCCCTCCTCTGGGTAGCCGGCTACCCGTATGTCCCCCCTGGTGGATCCTTGCTGATGGACTGGGTGAAGTATGAGAACCGGATCAAGCTCCGCCCGGAGGGGATGGATCCCACAACGGACATCTACGAAGCGGGGGTCACCACCGATGCAACGGGACATGGGTCAACGATCGCCGATGACCTCGAGGACTTCGAGTCCTACCTCCTGAAAAACAGTCGGACCGATCGGGAGGCTTCTTACGATCCGAGCCGGACAATCCACCTGTTCCACGCGCCTCCCTATGACACGCCGCTCGATTGGACCACCCCTCGCGGGCGGTACGATTACCTCCCCCTCTCCGATCACGTGGGAAGCGTGGAGATCCGCCGGTTCATCATGAGGACTCAACCCTACCTCGTCCTATCAGGGCACTGCCACGAATCGGTCGTTATCGGGGACTACAAGGCCGACTTGGGAAGGACACGCTGCGTCAATCCGGGGAGTCAGACGCATCTCGACGTGCTAAGCCTGGTGCAATTCGATCTCTATCATCCGCAGGAGATGAAGCAGTTCTTCATCCATGCACGCTAGAAACGGACGGGGGCCCCTGGCTCACAGGAGCCCCCGAGGCTTCAGGAGATGAACGCCACAGGCAGACAGGGCTTGTCTCCGGTGAACAGAGGACGGCACCGTAACCATCGCTTCTACGCTCCTGTTCGACATCCACGATATGAACGTCGAGGAGCGCTGTTGGGCCGCGGGCAGACCGAAGCAACGTCCGATAGGAGACCACCAGTGCCAGATCTAACCGCTGCAACAGGTTGGATACTTGGTCCAGTTTATGCTCAACCACAACGATCAGGTCGATGTCCGAACAGATTCCGGCATCGCCGTTCATCGCGCTTCCGTACAAATAGACGGCACGGAATCCACATCCCAAATCCTTAAGGTATTCCCCTATCCCTTTAGCGACGGCGTATCTGAGGGTGCTATGAGGTTCCGGCTCTCCCAGTTGCAGCCTTCGGAGAACGCGGTTGGGGGTCGCGTACATCCGATCCGCACAGAACCTCACAGCACGGTTGAGGACCACCTCCGCTTGAAGCTCAGCCGTAAGCAGACCGCTCGGGATGTTGCGGCTCATCCTCATCTCCCGCACTGTGCTTATGCCTACAGGAAGATACCCCGGAGCTTGATCGCCTGCGCCACCCGCTCCACACCGAGGACGAACGCCGCCAACCGCAACGAGATCTGCCTCTCGTGGGAGAGATCCCACACCTCGGTGAGCGCCCGCTGCATAATCCGACCGAGCCGCTGGTTGGTCTCCTTCTCCTCCCAGGCGAAGCACTGGATGTTCTGCACCCATTCGAAGTACGAGCAGACAACCCCTCCGGCGTTAGCGAGGATATCGGGGACGACAAGGGTCCCCTTCTCGCCAAGGATGAGGTCCGCCTCAGGGGTGGTGGGACCGTTCGCCCCTTCCACGATGACCCTTGCCTGTACGTTCGCCGCGTTCCTAGAGGTGATCTGCGCCTCCAATGCAGCCGGGATCAGCACATCGACATCAAGGGCAAGCAGCTCATCGTTTGTGATCTCCTCCATCCCAGTGGCGCTGTAGCCCGCGAGGAGGTGGCCAGGGGAGGTCTCCACGTAGCGAAGGAGATCGTCGACGTCAAATCCGGTCGGACAGTGGTACCCGCCGGAGACGTCGCTGACCCCCACTATCTTGGCCCCCTGCGCCGCCAGAAGCTGCGCCGCGACCGATCCGACGTTCCCGAACCCCTGCACCGCGACGCGCGCCTGGGTGACATCGATCCCGAGCCTCTGCAGGACTCCGATCGTAGTGAACATCACCCCGCGGCCGGTCGCTTCCCGCCGTCCCAGCGCACCGCCGAGCTCGATCGACTTCCCCGTTACGGTACCGGGAACAGCTTCTCCTTTCAGTAGGCTGGCGGTATCGACGATCCAGTTCATGATCGACGCGTTCGTATTGACATCAGGAGCGGGGATGTCCTGCTTCGGCCCGATGAGCGGGAGGATGCGCGCGGTGTAGCAGCGGGTCAGCCGTTCGAGTTCTCGCTCGGAGAGGCGCGTCGGATCGCAGACGATCCCTCCCTTGCCACCGCCGTAGGGGATGTTCACCACCGCGCACTTCCACGCCATCCACCCCGCCAACGCCTTCACCTCATCGAGCGTCACCCCAGGATGGTAGCGAATGCCGCCCTTGCATGGCCCCCGCGCACTGCTGTATTGCACCCGATAGCCAGTGAACACCTCGATCTCACCGTCATCGCGGGTGATCGGAATGCTCACCTCCAGGGAGCGCTCAGGGCGACGCAGAATCTCCCAGATACCGTCAGGAATATCGGTATGTTCACGCGCCAGATCCAGCTGCCGCTGCATCATATCAAAGGGATTGACCCTGGTTCCTCGTGATTGCTCCTGCACGGTCCCTGTCGTTTCGTGAACTGCCATCAGACGTTCACCTCCAAGCAGCAAAAGGGTACTCCCTCCGATTGCAGGGGGTAGGGAAAGCGACAGGTATGCGGATTCATTTTTGCACCTGCAACCATCAAACAAGACAGGGGACCGGGCCGGCAAGGTGGGGAAGACGGCCGGCCTCTTTCCCGGTTTTTATGCGCGGGCAAGCCGGAAAAGGATGGTCAAGTGAGGGTGCGTGCTCTGTTACTTGACAAGCCGAGATTGGGATCCCGTGGATTCCTAGCGTGTATAGACGCCTCCCTTTCTCCTGTCTCCTCACATTGGGGGGATCGAAGTGAACCGGTAGAGTTATCCGGTGGACCA
>Ga0190334_1000774_pt1 | contig 14721 bp, 15 predicted proteins | sample 48720478_MG_FD_161270 | JGI IMG/M metagenome (GOLD analysis project Ga0190334, IMG submission 161270) | Hydrothermal vent sediment bacterial communities from Southern Trench, Guaymas Basin, Mexico - 4872-04-7-8_MG | ecosystem: Environmental > Aquatic > Marine > Hydrothermal vents > Sediment ...
TACAGTTTCAATTGAAGGAGAAAAAAGATTTGATTTTAATAATAATTTTAATCTGTCTATCTTCTCGATGAACAGATTAGCTTTTATAAAAGGAAATGAAGGAAACTATGAAGACTCTTTACTTTTGTTTGATGATACCCCTTTATATCAGGTAAGATGGAACAGAGGAGATAAATACTCGAATACAAATACTCAATTATTATTAGGAGCTGCTTTTAACTATATTCCAACAGATTTTTTAAGACTTCAGGGGAGGTTATATGTTAAAACATCCCTTCTGGGTTTTGAAAACGCTGGAAATAATTTAAGCCTTTGGGGAGGAGCTTTTGATATTAAAGCCATCTTTTTCAAGGGAAGAAGAGCAGAATTTTCAGTTTATTATAGCCAGAGACCTCAAGATATAAATGAGACCCTAAATTTTTTTCTTGAAAGTAAAAGGCCATCAGGGATTTTTTATAATATGAGGGGGGAGAGCATATCATATACCGGTGGCTTTTATCATAGTGTTTCAAGTGATATTAAAACTCCGTATGAAAAAAGATTTATTGTTTCATCTATCATTAATCTATCAAAGGTCTTTAGAGTAAAAGTAAGAGGACTTTATGTACAATTTCTCAATAATCTTTGGGTAAATTATGAAAAATATGATGGTTATTACAAAAAAGTGGATGCTTTTAATCTTTATTTTCCAGAGAAAGCCTCCCATTACTATCTTTCCAATTATAATTTTGATAAAAATCCATTTTATGCTGAATTTATGTTTCACCTTTTTGGTAGAAAAGAGAAAAGATGGTTTTTTTCATTTTCTTTTATGGCACATATGGGGATGGGATACACTGCTTTTGGAAATGGCCCGGTTTACAATGATATCGGTTATATTGATGAGAGTATGGCAAATCCAAACACATGGATAAATGGCTATGGGAGAGTGGATGGTGATAGAGCTTTTGTCGGAAGAATACTGTTTGGACTCTATCTTACAAAGAACCTTAGTTTGGGAGCAAATATTAAGTACAGGGATGGTGAACCATTTGCATTTATTAAGTATTATATTGACAATGGGAAACTTGCTCTTTACTATCCTAACATACAGGCGGAGGATGAAAGAGGTGTGAAAGGAGGGCCTCGGGAGGATTGTATCTGGGATATGAGTTTTAAAGTTAATTATTCTTTTGAATTTGGCAAGAGAAAGGCAAATATTTTTCTCTCTTTTTTCAATATTCTTGATATTGGCGCTGAGCTTTCGGAGTATGTTTTTACTCCAGATAAAAGGAATGCTGTGGAGCTTCAGATACCAAGAAGTTTAAGGTTTGGTTTGGAATATATTTTCTAAGACCCAAGTCATTTTTTTGCATAAAATACAAAAATTTGTCAAAAAATAGACACCTCTTGGCAAAAAGATATTTTTTTCTCATATTATTATAGTGGCACGTTTTTTGATACTTTTTTATGTAAAAAATAGTGTGAGAGGTTTGCGATGAGTTTAATAAAGAGTGAAAGTTTGACAATACTTGAAAAATTTTTAGATCTAAGTCTTAAAAAACACAGTGTGATAGCATCAAACATTGCAAATGCTAATACTCCGAACTATAAAGCGAGAGAGATGAATTTTGAAGAGGCTTTCAAACGAGCTCTTGGAAAGGGAGAAGACGAGGTTTCCTTGAAAACCACAAATCCAGGACATATCTCCGATGCTAATTCAGTGGAAAAACTTTCACCTACAGTGGAAATTTCTTCCGCTCCAGCTAGACCTGATGGTAATAATGTAAATATGGAAAAAGAAATGGTTAAATTAACGGAGAATAATATAGCATATAATCTGGGTGTTCAATTGATTAGCAAGCAGCTTAAAGATATAAAAATTGCTATAACTTCTGGTAGGAGGTAAAAATGAGTGGGCACTTTACGATTTTTGACATAGCTGCTTCAGGTCTTTCGGCTGAGTTAAAGAGAATTCAGGTTATTTCAACAAATATTGCAAATGTAAACTCAACCAGAACTCCAGAGGGAGGGCCTTACCGAAGAAAGGATGTGATCTTTGAGGCAACAAATATAGATAAAGATAGTTTTGAAAATATTCTAAACTCTGCTGTTTCAGGAGAGGAAGCTGTTGGGGTTGAGGTGAAGGAGATTTACAATGATCCTTCTCCTTTTATTAAAAAATATGATCCCCAGCATCCAGATGCGGATCAAAATGGTTATGTTTCATATCCCAATGTTAATGTTGTAACAGAGATGGTAAATTTGATGAATGCATCAAGAAGTTATGGTGCTAATGTAACTGTTATACAATCTCTTAAGAATATGATATCAAAAGCATTTGATATCGGGAGGTAATTATGTCGGATCCTAAAATTACGGATTATTCTAAAATTATTCAACAGATAGAAAAAGGGATTTCAATTGACAAAGCACAAAAAGCTAACAAAGACAAAGAAGGTAATTTTGCAAATCTTTTGAAAGAAGCTATAAATGAGGTTTCAAAGGTTGAAAAAAATGCTGATGAGGAAATAAAAAAGGTGGTTACGGGAGAAGAGAAAAACATTCATAAGACCTTAATAGCTGTTGAGAAAGCGGATCTTTCTTTTCAACTTATGATGGAAATAAAAAATAAATTGATGGATGCTTATAATGAATTAATGAGAACAAGGATATAGGGTGAAAAATGCCAAATATACTAACTCAAATAAGGAACCTGTTTAGTAATTTATCAACTTCCCAAAAAATATTCTTTGTTACTGTTGTTTTGATTGTTTTTGGGGGACTTGTAGGACTTGTCATGTGGGCAAATACTCCTGAATATGCAGTCCTTTACTCTAACATTAGCGATGAAGACGCCTCCTTAATTATGCAAAAGTTGAAGGATATGAAGGTAAAGTATAAGTTAAGTGGAAATGTTATAAGAGTTCCGCAGAATAAAGTAAATGAGCTAAGGATAAATCTTGCTGCAATGGGATTACCCAAAGGGGGTGGCGTAGGGTTTGAGGTTTTTGATAAGTCAAAGCTTGGAATGACAGAATTTATGGAAAAAATAAATTACTTGAGAGCACTTGAAGGGGAGCTTAGTAGAACAATATCTTCCATAAGAGAAGTGAAATCTGCTAAAGTTCACCTTGTTCTGCCAAAAAGATCTGTTTTTTTGGAAGAGAGGGAGCCTGCGAAAGCCTCTATAGTTTTGAATGTGTATCCGGGAGCAGGGCTTTCAAAATCCACAATAGGAGCAATAGTTCATTTGGTCTCTTCCGCGGTGGAAGGATTATCTCCTCAGAATGTGACTATTGTAGATGTTTATGGAAGACTACTTGCATCCTCTGAAACAGAGAGTGAAGATGCAAAGCTGAATTCAAGACAACTTGAGATTAAGGAAAAAGTCGGAAGAGAGATGGCGAAAAGAATAGTGGCTCTTCTTGAACCAATTGTTGGAATAGGTAAGGTTAGAGCAAGTGTTATTGCTGATCTTGATTTTACCAAAAAGGAAAAAGTAGATGAAATATATGACCCCAATGTTCAAATTGAAAGAAGTGAAAAAAGTGAAATTCAAAAAACAACTGAGGGTACTCAGGGAGGAACTCCCGGAGTTGGTTCAAATGTAGCTGGTAATACGACTCAAACAGCCGGAGGTACAACAAAAGCAAGTGAGTTAAAAAAAGAGGTAAAAAATTATGAAATAAATAAAACAGTTTTAAAAACGGTTTTTCCTTCAGGAGAAATTAAAAAATTATCTGTCTCTGTGATTGTTGATGATGCTGTTAAGATTGAGAAAAAAGGCAAGGACATTGTTGAGAAAAAAGTTCCCCGGACTCCTGAAGAACTTGATAAGATAAAAAAATTGGTTGCAGCTGCTGTTGGAATTGATGAAAAAAGAGGAGATTTGCTTGAAGTTGCAAACCTATCTTTTGATGAGACATATAAGATTGAATCTGAAAGATATATGAAGGCTCAGGAAAGCAAAAGATTTATAGCTACTGCTATTAAGTATGGAGTTATTTTGATTCTTGCTCTTGCTCTGATCTTTTTGATTTTAAAACCAATGATGAAAAAAGTTACGGTTGCTATAGAAAAAGGCAAGGCACTTCCGAAAGGTGGGATTACTGTTGGTGAAATAGAAGGGAAAGAGATACCATTTCAATTGGGCGAAGCCGAAGAGAGAGAGCAACTTGAGAAAGAGATAGAAAGCCAGTATAAGCCACCTAAGGAAGCAAAAAAGATTGAAATTATCAGAGAAAAGCTTCAACAATTTGCAAGTGAAAATACAGATGATCTTGTAGCAATTATCAGAAGTATGCTTCTGGAGGAATAATGGGAAAATTAAAGTATGAAAATCTTACGAATTTACAAAAGATAGCTATTTTAATGGTTATTTTGGGAGATGAAATAACATCAAAAGTTTTTAGTAAATTGGATGAAGAGGAGATTGCAGATATAAGTAGGGAAATTACCCTTTTAGGTCCTATCCCTGCTGAAATATCTGAAAGGATAATGGAGGAGTTTTACAATATGGCGATTGCAAAACAGTATATTGCCATAGGTGGGATTGAGTATGCAAAAGGTGTTTTAATCAAAGCCTTGGGTCCCGAGCAAGCAAGAAAAATAATTGATAGATTGGTTAAACTTCTTGAAAAGTCGGTGGGGTTTGCCTCTCTTGAAAAGGTGAATCCACAGCAAATTTCAAAATTTATACAGAATGAGCACCCGCAAACAATAGCTCTTATTCTTGCTCACCTTTCGGCATCAAGAGCAGCAGAGCTTCTTGAGTCTTTACCCGAGGATATAAGAGCTGAGATAGCTATAAGAATGGCAAACCTTGAAGAGATATCTCCCGATATTGTTAAAAAGATATCCTTTGTGCTTGACCAGAGGCTTCAATCTTTGGGCTCATATAAACTTGAAGAGTACGGAGGTGTTAAAGCTGTTGCAGATCTTTTGAATAGAATGGAAAGAAGAGTTGCAAAACAGATACTTGAGCAAATAGAAGTTAAAAACCCCGAACTTGCAGTGCAAGTAAGAGATATGATGTTTGTATTTGAGGATATACTCTTAATAGATGACCATGGGATAGCTGAGATTTTAAAGAGAATTGATAAAAAGAGCCTTGCGATTGCTCTTAAGGGAGCTTCTGATGAGCTTAAAGAAAAATTCTTTAGAAATATGTCTCAGAGAGCTGTTGAGATGTTGAAAGAGGAGATGGAATACATGGGACCGATAAGGGTCAAAGATGTTGAGAAAGCTCAACATGAGATAGTTGAAGTTGTAAGAGAACTTGAAGAGGAAGGAGTTGTTTCCATCGGAGGAGGCGGCGGTGAAGAGTATATTGTATAAAGTTATTAAAAAAAGAGAGCAAAATAAGTTTAAGATAGAAGGTTTTTCTTTTGAAAGCTTTGTTAAAGAGCAGATGAAAAAAAGCCCTGAAGAGGAAAAGATTATTGAGAAAGAGCCTATTAGGAAAGAAGTTGAGTCTAAAAAGGAAGATGAAAAAGTTGCTGAAAAAATTATGCCTGAAGCGGTAGTAAGTGAGCATGAAAAACAGGAGCTTTTAAAAAAAGCTTATGAGGAGAGCAGAGAAAAAGGATATAGAGAAGGCTTTGAGAAGGGAATAAAGGATGCGGATGAGAAGATAAAAAATTTAGTTGAAGAATATAAGAAAAGCTTAAACTCTCTTAATACTTTGAGAGAAAAGATTTATGAAGAAGCTCAAAGTGAAATGATTCTGATAGTTAAAGAGGCTCTTAAAAAAATCGTTGCTTCTGAAATCAAGAGTAGTGAAGAGTTTATCTTAAATGTGGTAAAAGAGACTGTAAAGAATGTTGTGGAAACAAAAAAAATAGTAATAAAGGTTAGTCCTGAAGACTACAGATATCTTTCAGAGAATAGGGAGAAGCTTGACTCTTCTCTTTCGGGAAAAGAGATTGAACTTGTGGAAGATCCCGCTATTACTCGAGGCGGTTGTATTATTCAAACTGATATGGGAGAGATTGATTCCACTGTTGAAACAAAACTTGAAGAAGTTTTGAATATTCTGGAAGAGAAAAATGAGTGAAGGTGCTTCTTTAATTGATAGAATCAGATTAAGCTCTCCTTATCGTTTTTACGGAAAAGTGGTGAGAGTGGCCGGTGTTATGGTGGAAAGTGAAGGGCCTCAGTCCTCTGTAGGAGAGCTTTTGGAGATAAAAACCACTACTGGTAGAAATCTTATTTCTGAAGTAGTTGGCTTCAGAGAAAACAATATAATATCAATGCCTCTGGATGAAATGACAGGTATTGGGGTTGGGGACAAGGTTATCGCAACAAGGAGGTACCCTAAAATTAAAGTGGGAGAAAAGCTTTTAGGAAGGGTTATTGATTCTTTGGGGAACCCTATGGATGACAAGGGAAAAATTCCTACAGAGGATTTTTATCCAATATACAGAAGAGCCCCCAAAGCATTGAAGAGAGAGATAATAAGAGAAAAAGTCGAGACAGGAGTACGAGCCATAGATGGTTTTACAACAATAGGAAAGGGGCAGAGGATAGGGATTTTCGCAGGATCAGGGATCGGGAAAAGTACTCTTTTGGGTATGATTGCAAGAAGCACTTCAGCTGATATTAATGTAATTATATTGGTGGGGGAAAGAGGAAGAGAGGTGAAAGAGTTTATTGAAAGAGATCTTGGAACAGGGATAAAGAGATCAGTGGTAGTTGTAGCAACATCCGATGAGCCCCCTCTTTTGAAATTGAGAGCCGCATATGCCGGGACAGCTATTGCAGAGTATTTTATGGAAAAGGGATATAATGTTTTGATAATGCTTGATTCTCTTACCAGGTTTGCTTATGCTCAAAGAGAAATAGGCCTTGCTACGGGCGAACCTCCTTCAACCAAGGGTTATACTCCCTCTGTTTTTTCAGCTTTGCCTCGCCTTTTGGAGAGAGCGGGAAACTTTGAGAACAAAGGAAGTATTACCGGTATTTATACTGTATTAGTCGAGGCTGACGATATTACGGAACCTGTTGCCGATATAAGCAGGTCCATTCTTGATGGACACATAGTTCTTGACAGAAGGCTTGCTAACAGAAATCACTATCCCGCAATAGATATTCTTCAAAGTGTGAGCAGGGTTATGAATTCGGTTGTTGAGGAAGAGCACATAAATTATGCAGGCAGAGTAAGAGAACTTTTGTCTGCTTACAATGATGCGGAAGATCTTATCAATATAGGAGCTTATGTGAAGGGGAGCAATCCTCTTATTGATGAAGCTTTGGATAAAATAGAGCAGATAAATGCATTTTTAAGACAGAAAGTTGACGAAAGCTCAAGTTATAATAAAACTTTGAAGAAATTAAAGGAGATATTTAAAGATGAAGAGATTTAAGTTCCCCTTTGATACTCTCTTAACATATAGAATTAACATAGAAAAACAGAAGAAAGAAGAATGGGCTAAGGCAAAGATGGAAAGAGTTAAAGCAGAGGAAAGACTTGAGCAAATCTACAGAGAGGAGCGAGAGAGAAGAGAGTATCTTGAGAGTTTAATGGAGGGGGAACTTGATTTGAGAATTTTTCAGCTTGTTCAGAGGTATATAGCTCAACTGATAAGGCTTGAGAAAGTTCAGGCGAAGATTGTTGAAGAGAAAAAAAAGATAGAATCTGAGAAGCTTAAGGAATGGATAGAGGCTCGGAAAGCGAAAAAGGTTTTGGAAAATTACAGGGAGAAAAAGTGGAAAGAGTACCTTTACGAGCTTGACAAAGAAGAGCAAAAAATGGTTGATGATCTTTTCTTAAATTCAAAGAGGTTTGAAAATGAGAACTGACTGCGGGGTAAAAATTCTAAAAGCAATGTTTGTTTTTGCCCTTTTGTTTTTCATTTTTCCTTTAAATTCGCAAAAAAATAAAGAGACAAAGAGTGCTGATATTGAAAAAATAATAAAAGAGATAAAGAGTGAAAAAGAGTATTATCTTAGATGGTCAAAAGTTTTAAAAAATAAAGAAAATGCCCTAAAACAGTGGGAGAATGAATTGAACGCAAAAGCTAAGGAGCTTGAGAAGGAAAGAAGAAAACTTACTCAAAATTGGAAGCAACTTGAGAGTGCAAGGAAGGCAAAAAAGCTTGATTCAAGAATAAAGAAAATTATTGAATCTCTTGAAACCCAAGCAGCAATTGACCTTGTTGTATACTATTATAAAACGGATAAAAAAATGTTCTATTCCATAGTGTCTTCTCTTTTTACAATGAAAAAGGGAGTAAGAATTAGCATTTTGCAGGGTCTTTCAACTACCCATAAACAAATTTTTATAGATTTAATAGATTTTTTGGCAAAACAGGCAGGATATAAGGAAAAAATGGAAGAATTAAAAAAGATAGGAGGTGGAAAAAATGGATAATCAGGTGATTTTGGCCAATGAGGATTTTATCCAAAAAGGAATCGGTAATTCCAGTGATATTAAAGGGAAAAAAGGCTTGAAAAAAAATGTAAGGGAGATAAAAAAGGGAAAAAAGGTAAAAGGTGGAGTAAATAAAAAGAATGGAAAACTTGAAAAGGATGAAAAGAATTTTCTCGCCCTACTTGTTCATCATTATCTTAAAAAGGAGGTAATAAGTAAGGGGCAAAAGAGCGAGAAGGTAAAGAAGATGAAAAGTGATGTTAAAAAGAAAGTCGAAGAGCCTAAAGTAAAAGTTAAACAGGAAAATTTAAAAGGGAAAGATATCAAGAAAACTGAAAGTGATGAAGTGGCTCTTAAACTTGTTAAGGGGAAAGGTAAAAAAGTCAAAGTGGAAGTGGAAAAAGTAGCTGTTGATAAAATAATAGGAGAAAAAAATGTGAAAAAAACTAAAAAGAAAACTGGAAGTGAAAAAGAAGTAAAAGAGCTTGATAATATAAAGAGTAAGGAGAAGGTAGTTTCCAAAAGGAAGCTTGACCTTGAGAAAGTGAAAGTGTCAAAGGTGGAAGAGATAAAAATCTCTCCTGAGACAAGGGAGATTAAATTTGAAAATTTTAAGATGATTAAACCTAAATCTGAAAGCACACAGTTAAATAGAGCTAATTTAGTTGAAGAAGTTGCTAAAATAATTCAGAATACAATGCCAAAGGGGAACAGGGTTTTTAGAATACACCTTGAGCCTCCGGATTTGGGGAAAATTTACATTCAGCTTTCTTTCAGTAATGATAAAAAGATGGATATGAAAGTTTATGTCCAGAAGCCGGAAGTGCAACACTATCTGAATTCAGGTATTGAAACACTTAAAACAAATATTGAAAACCTCGGTTTAAAATTTGATTTGCCTATTATACAAACTTTAAGCGAGTTTAATTCTGGTGAGAAAGGAGATGGAAATGGGAAAGAAGAGGGAAATCAAAAGAAGATAAAGTTTAAACTATATACAGAAGGAAAAGAGAATCCTGAATATTATGAAGAATATATTGGAGTCATGGATTATTTGAGCGGAAGAGTTGATATTAAAGCCTGAGGATTTATTCTAGGAGGAAAAACATTTTCACGTAATACTTAGTGGTTAGCTCTTCTCCTGTTGCCTTTAATATTAGTTTATCCCATCTATATTTAGCTCCCTGCTTGAAAACACTATCTATGAGAAATTCTCCTATCTTTTTTTCGCCATAATAGGGGACTAAAGTCTTGTTCTTTTCTTTGTAAAGTTTGGAAATAATATAATTGTTCAATTGAGAGGCTAATATTTCTCCGAGCATATAATTGTGATAATAGACGGGGTCAGAGATAATATGTATTTTGGCTGCATAATCCGGTTTATTCCTCCCCTCCGGTTTTTTAATAAATTGATATCTTTCTTTAAGCTTCCACCAGAGTTCATTAAGGTCTTGATCCTGGTTATAGTAAAGCTCTCTTTCAAATCTCATCATTACCTGAGCCCATCTTGAGAAAATAAGCTGGGATTCCAAAAATTCTTTTAAAAGAGCCATCCTAATTTTATTGATTTCGTCTTCTTTGATGTTTAAGGCTTTTTGTAGCCAATATGGGTTTTTTGTTAATCTTCCAAAGAGCATTGCAATTGCCTCTGTTACAAAAATGTGAGCTTCTTCTCTTAAAAAATAGGGTAGTTTTTTATCAATGTACTTTGAATATGCTGCATGTCCGAACTCATGAAGTGCAGTTTCAAGCCATTGACTATTATCTTTTATATTCATCAATACCCTGACATCTCCGGATCTTCCTATCATTATTTCAAAAGCATGGGGATTCTTCCCTTTTTTTTCATAAAAATCACTTCTCTTAATCACATCCGAAAGCTCTATCCCTATGCTTTTGTAAAAATTATCCGCTATTTTTATTATATCTTTCCCTTTTATAAAAAAGTCAATATTTGTCTCATTTATGGAGACCCCTTCTTGAAAGTATGGGTCCTCATAATGCCAGGGCATAAGCTCATTGGGAGAGATTCCGTATCTTTGAGATAGTTTAAAATCTATTTCCGATTTTATCTTTTTAAAGGGCTCTTCAGTGCTTTTTGCCAAATCATCAAAAATCTCAAGAATATCCTCTTCGGTTTGCTCTGAGAGTTCAAGAGACATTACATAATAGTTTTTAAATCCCAATATATGTGCTACTCTGTTTCTAAGTTTAACCAATTTGAGAAAATCTTTAGAGAGAATCTCTCCTACACTTTTTGATGCTTCCCAATACTTTCTTCTCTCTTCAGAATTTTTTGATTTTTTTAAAATTTCTGAAATTTCATTGGCGCTTACCTCTTTTCCATCTACCTTTCCACGAAAAGTAGAGAATTCTTTTTCTAACTTAGTTTCCAAAATTATTATTTCATCTCTCAAATCTTTCGGAATCTGATTTCTTTTAAAATTTAAAAGGAGTAATTCAATTTCTCTTTTTAATTCATATTTTGTTATTTTCCCGCTTTCGTAAATATTTTTTAGTTTTTCATACTCATTCTTGTCAGAATAAATATCAGCAATCTTCTTATTCAGCTCTTCGTATTTTCTAAAGTATTCATCTTTGCCGGTTACCATTGCATTCCAGTAAGAAAGACTCGCGTCCCTTTCAATTATTTTGACCTTTTTTTCTATGGAATGCACTAATTCTTCCCCCTTTTTATCATAATCAGTTTTTCCGCACGATAAGTTTCCCATTATAAAACCTCCGATTAAAACCAGAGATAAAAAATTCCGGAATTTCATATTAAATATTTTTTTCTATTGCCGAAAGAAGGGAATCTAAAAAATTGTGAAGTTCTTCAAGACTTGCATCATTCATAACAAAAAAATCAGCCTCTCCCATACAGGCACCAACTTGTTGGCCATCGGGAGGCTCATCTATTCCCCACTCCCGCATAAGTTTTTTTTCTATTTGCTCTTCTGACAATGGATCAGAACGCCTTTTTCTGTTTTTTACTCGCTCTATCAAGGTCTCTTTTGGCGCAGCAACAGCGAGTAGAAAAAATTTTTCCATCTTTCTGAGTTCCTCAATTTCTGCAGGGTTCCTGATTCCATCGATAACCCAATTTAGCTCTTTATTTCCATTCTCTATTTTTTCTTTTACCCTTTTTCCGAAAACTCCCGCTCCCTCTTCTTTTCTAAGGCTATTTCCAATCATCATAAGATTATCCCTTGTTTCTTCAAGCCTTCTCTTTTTAAGTTCTTCTCTTACCATATCCGAAAGGGAAATGTATTTAAATCCTCTTAATTTTAGATATTTTGAAACCTCTCCTTTTCCTGATGCAAGGGGACCAGTTAGACCTATCTTTACTCCTTTCATTATTTACCGGGACACTGTTTTACGATTTTTTCAGAAAGATTTTTGTTGCCATAAGCTTTATCAAAATGCTTGCTAAAATCTTCAGCTAATTTGTTAGCCCTTCTCTCAAACTCTTCCTTATCCTTCCATGTTAACCTTGGATCAAGGATTTCCGAAGGAATATCTCCAGGGCATTTTTTTGGTATGTTAATGTGAAATCTTTTATCTTCATAATATTCTACATCTCTTAATTTTCCTGTTACAGCTGCTTCAACTATTTTTCGTGTGATATTTATATCAAACCTTTTTCCCACCCCATAAGGACCTCCTGTCCATCCTGTGTTTATCAGATAGACATCCGTATTGTGCTTTCTCATCTTTTCTCCTAACATCTCCGCATAATCATTGGGGTTTCTCGGCATAAATGGTTCACCGAAAAATCTTGAAAATGTTGACACAGGATCAACTATTCCTGTTTCTGTCCCTGCAAGTTTGCTTGTATAACCCATTAGAAACCAGAGCATAGCCTGCTCTTCATTCAATTTTGCTACCGGTGGAAGTACTCCGTTTGCATCCGCTGTGAGGAAGATGATAGTTCGCGGGTGACCAGATTTGGAAGATTCCTTTATATTTGAGAGATAGGTTAAGGGATATGATGATCTTGAATTTTCCGTAAGTCTTGCATCATAAAAGTCAAATTCCCCATTTGGATAGATCATGGCGTTTTCCACTATTGCTCCGTGATTAAGATAATCGTCTTTGTGCATTACTGCATTGTAAATTTCCGGTTCTTTTTCTGCGCTCAATCTTATCATTTTTGCATAGCAGCCATTTTCAAAATTGGCAATTCCATCATCGCTCCATCCATGCTCATCATCTCCCAAAAGTGCCCTAGATGGATCTGCGGAAAGAGTGGTCTTTCCTGTACCAGAGAGCCCTAGGAAGAGAGCGGAACCTCCGTCTTTCCCTTCATTTGCGGATGCATGCAAAGGTAAAATATCGTTTTCGGGTAAATAGTAGTTCATAACTGTAAACATAAGCTTTTTTACTGAACCGAGATAAGCCGAACCGAATACAATTCCCGCTCTTCTGTCGTAATCTATCGCTATTGCCATATTTGTTGTTTTCCCATCAGGTAATTTCCTCAATCTTCCTTCATATTTCTCTCTCTTCAGTTTATCATAAGGTAATACAAAAAGCGTGAAAGGTTTGTCATAGAAAATGCTTTTTGAAATATCATCAGGGACTGGCCTGAACATATTATTCGTAAAGAGAGCTATCAAGGCTTTGTCTGTTATTGTTTTTACCGGTAAAGCATACTTACTGTCTGCTCCTATTACTCTGTTTGTAACGAAAACTTCCTCTTTGTTTTTTAACAAAGATAACGTATCTTCCAGAAGCATATCAAAGGTATCTTCAGTAATTGGAATATTGTAAGGAGAATCCCAATCTATATTGCCCTCGCTCTCCTTCCTTTTAACAGTGACCGTATCTTTAGGGCTTCTTCCGGTTGACTCGGGTGGAGTCCATGTGGCAAGAGCTCCATTTTTGCTAACAATTGCCTCTTTTCTTTCAACTGTTGCTTTAATTAGTTCTTTTCGTGGTGAATCCTCTTTTACATTTTTATGGCTTTTTAAAAGATTTAAAGCCATTTCTTTTATATCCATATTATACCTCCTCCAAAAAATAAATTATAGGATTATAAAATAAAAAAAATCAATTATCAAACATATCATAGTTAAATTTTATCTATCTAATCCCTTTTATTGCAAAATTTGTCTCAGCAAAGAGGTGTTTATTAAGAAGATCAATATTATAGTTTATTACAGGATTATCAGTTTCTTTTAGTTTAATGTCTGGTGGCTGAGATAATATTATTTCAATCTCGGAAAAACCGTTTTTTTCGAGGAGAAACCTCATAAGCTCTGGGTGAACAGCAAATCTATGGGTAGGATCAAGTAAAAATATTTGAGAAAAGGAAAACCATGAAAGAGGGTTAATTGTTTCTAAAATTATAACTCCTCCTTTTTTTAATTTCTTAAATGCAAGGGAAACAAGTTCTCTTACCATTGAAAATTCTAAATGTTCTATTACCTGAGAAGAGAAAATTCCTTCAAAGGAACTATCCTCTTTGTTTTTTAAGAAGTTTATAAGATCTCCTTGAAAAACTTTCAAGCCTTTCCTCTTTGCAATTTTCAGCATTCCTTCGTCAATATCAACCCCGATACCAAATCTTCCGCTGTCTTCAACAAGTTCCAAAAATTCTCCCCTTCCGCAACCGAGATCAAGAATCAGTCCTTTTTCCGGGAAAAATGTAATATAATTTTCAAAGGATTTTTTTACATCTTTCTCTTTTCTAAATCTTCTTTCAAAGGATGAGTAGCCCGCAAGTTCTATTATTGATTTAATTTCTTTTTGCTCTTCATTCGTGAGCTCTTTTTTCCCCTTTTTGAGCTTGTTAAGGATTTCTCCTATTTCATTAAATTCCAAAAGAAGAGTTCTAACATCATTGTAGATTGCTGAAAGTCTATCAAGTTGCCATATTATGCTTTTAAAGTGCAGTGTTAAATGGTTGTTTGAAAGTGCATCCCACTTTTTATCTTTTATGTCTGTTAATTTTAGTAAAAGCTTTTCTTTTTCTTTGAAAAGTTGAATGATATCAGAGATTGAAAAAAGCGCTTTTATCCCTTTGAACTTTCCTAATTTTTTATCTATCTCTTTTATTTTATGCTCTAATTTTCTTTCTTCTTTCTCAAGGCTTTCTATGTATCTTTGCATTAATCCTCAAGTTTTTTGTCCTCTTTTTTCTCTTCCGGGTTATCCTTTTTCATCTCTTCTTTGAAACTTTTTATACCTTTTCCAAGGCCTCTGAAGACTTCCGGTATTTTATTAGCTCCAAAAAGAAGAACGATTATAAAAGCTATTAATAATAATTCTGGCAAACCTAATGATCCAAACATTTTAACCTCCAAAAAAATTATATACCAAATGTTTTTTGAGAGCAAGGAAAAGCTCTTTCCTACCTTTCATAT
>Ga0190334_1000775_pt1 | contig 14688 bp, 10 predicted proteins | sample 48720478_MG_FD_161270 | JGI IMG/M metagenome (GOLD analysis project Ga0190334, IMG submission 161270) | Hydrothermal vent sediment bacterial communities from Southern Trench, Guaymas Basin, Mexico - 4872-04-7-8_MG | ecosystem: Environmental > Aquatic > Marine > Hydrothermal vents > Sediment ...
TGGCTTTAGTCGCCTTTAGTTTGTTCATGAGGTCCCACAATTTCTGGTTGAGCTGCTTCATTTGAGTTACGGTGTCGAGAAACAAATCCTCTGCTTGTGCTTTCAGCTCCGGATTGCCCTCCAAAGCTTTTCCCATTTCATAGAACTTCTTTTTTAGAAACCTGCTGATGCTCATGTGCGAAACTTTGTAGCCGAACTGCTCTTCAACCATTCTGGCAATCCTCTCATATCCAAAGCCTTCTCTGTATTTTTGGATTATGAACTCGCCAATCTCTGGATTAAACAACTCTATGGACTTCAATTTAGGAACTCTTTTAGTTGCCATAATTTTCAACCATTCTTTAAATTAAAAGTGCCTTTGGCTTTGAATTTGACGGTTCCGTCTGTTCCGCTAACATAATAGTAATAATATCCCGCAGATTGTCCGGTCGAATCCCATTCATAAGTATAGGTTCCAGTATCTGAATGAGTCATGGCTGTGGCAGAAAGCACTTCGTTTCCGTTTTGGTCGTATATCGCAATAGTTATTGTATCTACGTCCACCAAAGTCCCAGAATACGACTTTGTAGTCGCCGTGAATTTAATCGTATTCCCAATTATAATGTCTGTCATAATTTAAATAATAGATTGTATATATTACACCTTTTCGATAAGTTCTACCGCAGAAGTTGTGATTTCGTAAGCAACTTCTGTAGAATCAATCTCATAAGTATCCTCCGCAGTAATAATCTTATAAGTGTCTTCTGTAATGTTCACTTGACACACACCAGATTTCCAAGAAGCAACATCTGTAAGGTTAATGGCGTCTTGATGCGTTGCAGATACAGGCCTGCTCACAGAATCAGATAAAACAATATTATCCTGACAAGCAATTTGAATGGTCTTTGAAGAAGTATCTGTTAAGTTTATATTGTCAGACTGAATTACTGCGATGCCTTTGTATACAGAATCACTTAAATTGACATTGTCTGTTTTGTAAAGATATATCGACTTTTCTGAAGAATCAGTCAAAGCAAGGTTGTCCGTTTTGGCAATCTCAAAATCAGCAACCAATTTATCTGTTATCTCCAATGTATCTGTGCGGGTTATTGGCACATCTTTGTAAGCAGAATCCGTAATGCTTATATCATCCTCCAAAGACATCCCTACACTCTTTGTGCTGCTGTCTGTTATTTCTAAAGCGTCTGTGAGAGCTATATCAATGCTTTGTACGGAAGAGTCACTTACTTCGATGCTGTCTGTCTTTTCCACCGTGTAAGATTTGTATGCCGAATCTGTTAGGTTTATTGAGTCTTGAACGGCAATTTGAGCAGTTATTATTACAGAGTCATTTGCTTCAAGATTGTCCGCTTTGATCAGGTGAAACGTTTGTATAATAGAATCGCTTGCGGTCAGGTTGTCTATTTTAATAATCTGAGGGTTTTTTACAATAGAATCTGATATACTAATATCATCCCTTCTATCTGTTTCAAAGGATTTACTAACTGAATCAGAAGCATTTATCGTATCCTGCGTTTCGTAAACCCAAGCAACATTAATTTTTATAGACATCTTAACTCACCGCTCTAAATTCTATTTCCACATTAGGATGAGGAGAACCTGCTCCCGCAGAGCAATTATTCCAAAACCAAGCACAATTTGAGACATTCGTCCCGCTCGCCACACTCCAATAAAATGTCTGCCAAGAAGTAGTCAACTGTATTTTTGTGCTTGTAGAAGAATTGGCTATAAATAACCACCAACCAGTAGGCAAGGATTGATTTAATTTTGCTTGGAAATTTCCTGTTGCTGTTCCGTTGTTCTCGCACCATATACCTGCCAAAGTGGAATTTTGTCCTTCTGGTTGCCCGTAAGTCGTTCCTGTGTTCAAGTTACAAGGGAATCTAAAGGTTATACCTGAATTTAATCCGTAGTTTATGTCTGGTTGTCCTCCTGTACTTGTCGTAGTATAAGAATAAACAGGAGTTTCGTTCCAGTTACTTGCCCAATCTTTCGCATAAACTTTCCATTTCATTGTGTCTCCCACATTTGAACTGACCATTTTGGTCACATTGCTCCAGCAAACCGTGTCGTTCTCGCAGTTAGAGGAATTGAACTCCACAAGGCTGTCATTCAGGAATTCCTGTTCTGAAAATGCCTCCACCCACACTCCTGTCCAGTTAATCCGGTCATAATGCGTGGAATCGTTGTAGTCCAAATATCTTGCCGAAATTCTTATGTCTCTGTTTGATTCTGTCTCCCAGCCCTCCAATACTGAGGCAGTTGTTATGGTTTTTGAGTAGTTGCCTGTTCCACTCACCTGAAAATCTCCCTCATCCACCCAGTCCGTTCCGTTGTAAACCTCCAGCCATAAAGTAGGATTCGTGTTTCCGTTTGCCTGAGAGCCTGAATTGTTGTAATAGGAGACATAAACTGTAATTGTAATATTATCTAAACTTTCATAAGTGTCCAAACTAATGTCTGAATAAGTTACAGGCGTTTTGTTTACTTCTTGCCCTCTGGGAACGGTATATGTTATGTTTATGTCGTCAAATCCCCTTCCATCAGTAGTTAAAGCATAATTGTCGTATTGAGTTAGTTTTATCTTGAAGTTGGAGTCGGCAGTCCCACACCAGTCAGGGTCTGCGGTAATGTTTACGGTGACTTTCGTCCAAGTAGAACCCGGATTTCCCAAATTTCCCAAAAGTTTCCAGTTCGTCCCATCGCAGGTGAAATAATAAGCGTCCGAATTGTAGTGGTCTGTGTGGTCTGCCCCTGCTGTTTCCTCATCATCCCATTCCCTGTGCCAGAAAGTCAAAACCACACTTATCGCTCCAGAAAAGTCATAGTTTGTGATGAGTTCGTTGAGATTGTCATGACCATTTGAACTTACGTCAGCAATAACAGAGTAACTGCCAGAATGAGCACCCTCTGTTCTGACTCCAATTCTTCCATAGGTCGTATCGCTTCTGTATGTTGTCCAGTTGCTTCCTAAGTCTCCATCGTCAAAATCATCAAAAAAAGTATAAGTTGCTATTGATTCAAAACTTTGTTCCCCGCTTTCCAAATCTTCTGAATTTGAGGTTTTAGTCCAGTTAGTTCCGTTATGCCAAGAAAATATGAATCCGCCTCCTGTTAAATTGTAATTATCTGTCCATTTCACTCTGAATTCTGTTGAGACTCCTGCCAGAGTAGTGTTTGTTGAGTTGTCTGAATAGGAAGGTGGTTGATAGTCATTTAAATAATTCTCCTCACTCCCAAAACTAACTATTGGCTCTGGGTCGGCGTATTTTCTCACAATAATTCTATCAAACCAAACATAATTTTTGTAGTTTGCTAATCCGACATAACCATTTGTGTAACTTGTATCAGACAAGGTTACTGATGCTATTAGATTACCATTTACTTCAGAAACTTTTCCTTCAATACCTGTTGATGTCTGGTGTATCCAAAATCTATACCACTGGTCTTGATTTAAAGATGCAGATGTCTCTATATAAGTAGACCAATCATCACCATATCTCTTTTGCACTCTCAATTTTTCATTATTGCTATCGTAAGTAACTCTATAATAATTAGTGCAATCTGAATTACTATCTATTAAAAGAGAAGGCCAAGGAGAATATCCAATAGAATATTCATATCTGAAATAAGTTTCTGCAATAATATCTTGCCCATTAAATGATGTTAAAGAACGAATGAAAGAATTTGATGAGGTTTCTGTTGCTTTTAAAGAATAATTACCTTCATAACTTACATCACTAACTACTGAGAATGCACCAGAACTAACTTCATACCATTTGTTTGTATCTATTGAACCGCTCTCAAAATCATCAAAGAGGTCAAAAGTCGCTGTTTCGTTTGAAACAGAACTCGCCCCCGAATTCCCGTAATACATATAAATTGTTGTGTTCGTGTCGTTTGGCAGATGAGTCACATTAACCCAAATTGTTGCCTCCTGTCCTGTTGAATTCCAGTTTTCTATCCAAAAATTCAATAAATTGTCAGTAGAATTTGTGAACCTCAAGTCACCTCCATTGTTAGACCAATTGAAATTTGAGCCGACATTTGAACTGTTCAAATCTAATCTAACTTGATAATTTGTTAAATCTCCTGCCGTGTTTGAGATGTTTACTGCCTGCCTATAACTCCACGAAGAATTCCACCATGTTAAGCCTTTAATCTTCTGTCCCAAAATATAGACATCCGTAAAGACCGAACATCCCCATTTTCCATCAGGCAGTTTTTCTATTTTCTTGCAACCTTTGTAAACCTCATAGATTTTATGGTTCTTCTTCAATATCAATTTATTTGGGTTTATCTCTCTCCACTCCTCTCTTGTTATATTTTTGTAGTTGTAACAGGTATCGCAGGATTTGTAAGTGTAAGTAATGTTCTTTTTTGTTTCGTTGTCTATTTTCCATCCTGTTTTGATTTTGCAGTTGCATTTGTAAGGAATCTGTATTGTTTTTGTGACGTTTAATTTCTCCATTAGTTTGATTTCGGCATCCCCAAAGTATTTTTTCTTCTCCAACCTGAAATAGTGGGAAATCGGTTTTCCTGTCTGTTTTGAAAGTTCGGAAAGGTTGAAATCCTTAATCAAGTCGAGAGTCACGGATTTTTTGGATTTGTCTATGTCTTTTGTTTTGTATTTTAAGTCAATTCCTTTCCATAATGGGTCTATCTTTCCAAAACTCCACTTAACATCATCATAAGGATTGTATTTATAGCCCACAAATCTAATCAGATAGTCTTTTCCTTTCCTGAAAACATAGGAGTATTTTGCCTTGTGGTTCTTGTCGCACCAATAGCATCCGCACCATCTCCCGTTGCAACTCTCGTTTAATTTTATCTCTCTCCATCCCTTTCCCCATTTCCTATCTACTTTGAGGAGTTTTAACTTCTTATCTGTGGAAAAAAGCCAAGAGTTGGGAGAAGGATAAATATAAATATCGGTGTTTGCCTTAAATGTAATTGTAGCCCAGCAAGAATCTTCCTCCGTCCCAGCACATACAGGAGACCAGTTATAATCTAAAATAGTAATTGCCCCTGCCTTTTGAAGATAAGCAAACAAAAGTATTGCCAGAGGAATGCTCAATCCTCCTATCAGTTCTGCGTATTTCCTTATTCTTTCCTGTTTGATTCTTAAATATTTCATAATTATACTCAATTCTCTTATTTATTTTACAATTACAAAAATAAAAAGAAATAGTTACTACTACTAAGTTGCACTCAGCACCGTTTTATGAGTCAATGTCGATGGTTGGTAATGCTTTTGTTTTATTACAATTAAACATTTTACTTTTGTATATTTGTTGTGTAATTTCTAGTTTTAATGCCATATCTCCGCATCCATCTCAAAACACTATTTGTGCTTATTCTGTATTGTTTACCTATCTGAGACAAGCTTAAATTTTGATTCCAATACAAATCATACAATTCTTCTTTTGTCAAAAACACTTTCCTTATTGGAGACTTCCACCTACCAGACTCCACAGACAACTGTCTTGCTTGACTTAAATTTCTTCTTGGAATATTGTATTTAATCATATAAGACCTAATAACTTGTCTTCCAACGCCAAATTTTTTCCCAATTTCATACAAGCTTAATCCTTCTTGCCAATACAACTTTGTCAGCTCTTCTTTTGAGACATTTAATTTCTTGTTATGTGGAACTAGACCTTTTTTGAATCTTGTATCTTTACCTATGTAACCATGAACTTTTTTGTGACAATTTCGACAAAGCGTAATTCCATTAGAAACTTCATATCTCAGCTCAGGGTAATCTTTGAATGGTTTGATATGATGAGCTACAAGTTGTTTTGTTTTCTTACCACACATTTGACACGTCCAATGATCCCGCCTATAAACAGCCACTCTCCATTTTTCATACTGTTCTGAATGTCTCAATTTGTAAGCTTCTTCAGTTTTTCCACCTTTCCAGTTCCAATGATTCTCTCCCGAATGTAATTTTCCATAGTATTGTGCTGTACATTTTATGGAACAAAAATGGTGTTTGTGTGCGATATATTGGGCATGTTTTATTTTTACTAATTTTCCGCACGTTTCGCATCTAACTATATGCGTGCCGTTGGGTTTCTTCTTAAAACCGCCAAATTCTTCAGGATGCTTTTTGCGATATGCTTTTCTGCAAGCTTCAGAACAATATTTTAGAGTTTTATAGCTTTTAGGTCTTTCAAATTCTTTGCCGCATTCTTTACATTTTATAACTTCCCTATGAGATTTGATTTTACACTCTCTGCTACAAAATCTTCTGAAACCTTTAGCAAGATTTATAAATTGACATTTATTATTACATTGAGGTAATTCACAAATTTCTTCGTTTGGTTTAGCAAGGTATCGGAGATAATATTCTTCTGCTGTTAGTTTATGTAGTTTGTAAACATGCGTTCCCAAACCTTTATAACCTTTACACACATGTCCGCAAATTTTACAGACATAGTTCATAAATTATAAAAAAATAAAAAAAATTTGTATTTAAAACTTTTCTTCAATTCATTACTTGTTGGTTGTCATTATGCACTGGACAGCACCGTTTTGTGACTTAGGGTCAGACTGTCGCCCGCTGAAACATCTACAGAAAGTGTCGCTCTCGCCAGCATTGTCCCACCAGAAGCCGCATTAAACACACCCAATTCTCTTATGGATTTGTCCGCGGTAATGCTGCTCCAAGTATGCGTTAGTTTAGCAGTATCATTAGTTACAGTAGTTGTCTCTTGAGAACCTGTCCCAGCTGCTCTTGCCAGTCCGCTGTCTGTGATTTCCGCTCCAAGAGCTGTGTCTGAAGCAGAAGGTGCCGTTGAATCCGTGCCGACAGCAAGGTAATCAAAAGCCGTTCCGCCGACATCAGACAACATCAATCCAGTAATTTCGCCAATTCCAGCAGTAACAACCAAATTGTCAGTTCTCCCCATGCTTTTTATGTTTCCGTTTTTGTCCCGCACAATCCATTCGAACCAACCTTTTAATTTGCCTGTTTCACTCCCATCTATATTTACATTTTTCATTTTCCATCACCTTCCTCAAAATAAACAACATCTGTTCTGGTAACAATTTTGCCATTAGCATACACGCAATACCTGTCTCCTTCCTTTTTGACTTCTGTTTTCAAGGATTTTCCTACACTAATTGCTTGTTTTTCCATAAATTCAGCCTGAGTTTTGGCGTCATCTTCACTTGTGCTAGCATATACGATTCTCATAAATACTAAATAGCCCTAAACTATATATATTAAGTGCTGTACAATATGGCTAGAGTAGCTATTTTTGCATCAGTCGAAGATGTCTCAACTCGTATCTTCAATTGGTGTCCTTCGGAATTTGGAGTGGTGAGAGTATTCAAATCCACAGTCTGCCACGTCAATCCATTATCTACCGACACTTTGTATGTAATGTTGCCTATCAAATTGTCTCCAGAAGCTCTAACTTCAAATTTGTTTATGTTAGAACCAGTATCTCTTGCTGTTGATTGTATGTATCCAGAAGCACTTGTAAACACTAAATATCCTTCCGACGTATCATAATCGCTTGAATTAGAATCGTCTATATTCGTCTTATCATCAAAACTGAAGAAATAACTGTGCTCTAATTTGTTAATATTTACAATATCTTGAGTTTCTTTTTGTTTTAAGAATAAATCTCTGAACTCCAAAGGTATGCTGGGTTTCCATTTCTCCAATTTAATTTTGGTTCTGGGAATATCGTTGTTTTTTATAACGTCCTCAAATTCTACAACTTTATAAGTATCGGGTCCAATTCCCGCTGCTGGAGCCGATACTCTCAACATGTCTCCCGGATTCAAAGCAACCAGAAGCGTTGATTCAACTTCTCCCACGATGGGCGGGTCTTTTTTCATAGCTAACTCCACATCTCCTTTCTTCTTTGCTTCTTCATAAGTCGTTAGACTTGTGTCTGTAATAGGCTCCTCTCTGGTTCCGTAGTTCGAAATAGAAGTCGAATCTTCCGTAGTATATAGTATTGGAATCCCGTCTGTAACTGCTCCCTGAACAATAATCCTGTTCTTTACTTTGTCCACGTCTCTGCTGAAACCTTTTATTTTCAACAAATTGTAATTATGAACTACGGCATCTATCGTATTTTCTATTGATTTCTCCTCAAAGAAGTGGCATTTCTTGTCTTTGTCAACATAGAAATCAAACCCGGCAATTTTGCACAGTATCTCTATACACTCCATAGCGGATTTGTTGTTGAAAGATATTGTTATTGTTTCTCCAGTGTTATTTACATAATCGTCGTATGTAAAGTTTGTAGATATTTGAGCATTCACTTGATCTATTATGTCTTTTAGAATGTCTGTTATTTCCTGCTCGCTGTAATCTCCAGTTATATGAATATCTATTAGCTCCTTCGCCATCAGTTTTCCCGTGAGTTTAATTCGGTGATTTGACGGGTCTATATTCTCTACAATGCCAGCGATTCTTATTGTTGAGGCGGTAGTCCCGTAATCTTTTTTCAATTTCACTTTGTCTTCAGAACTAAATTTGTCTGTAAACTTGTCGTTCGGATTCATCAATACCACTTCAAAAGTCCCTACTCCCGGCTGAATTGTGGATTTAAAAGAAGCCTTTTCGCAATAACCAGTAACATCTGTTGTCCCTTCCGAAGTTTCAATTTCTATTGCGTAGATGCTCATCACAGAAGGCGGTATCCAGATTGTCGGTCTCACACGCTTAATAGATGTTACAGGTCCCATAATTAATCACATTTAACAGCATTTATAGCACAGGCTTTCAGCAAAAACTCCGGGAGCCACCATCTCCAATAAGGATCTGTATAATTACAAGCATAATCCGCCCACAAATACAGATAAGTATTGTTAGTTAAGTTCTTGTTGCTATCCAGTTTAATATATGAAGTGTTTAAAATATAACCGGCAGATTTATTGTAGGTTGTGCTTGCAGTAATATTAATACAAGGATGAGTTTCGTTTATTTTCATATATAAGTCAGCGGGTTGATCGTAGTTTAACCAAGAAATATTCAGCGAAGGTGCAGTTTCAGTTTGTCCATAGGATGGTACATTTTTACCTGTAGGAGAACTTGGTATGAATTCTAAATACCCGTAATTCACCGGGATTGAGTAGTTGAATCTTGAATATACGACTTTCACAACATGTGTGTCATTTGAAGCACTGTAATTGGCGTTTCCGCCAAAATGAGCGGTAACTGTTATGTTGTCGCTTCCATAATAAGTTATGTTTATGTTGTCCACTTGGATTGTTGAATTAGTCTCGGAACTTATTTTTGTAGGAATATTATAATAGCCAGAGGAAGATTGGGCATCTAAATAATCTTGGATTGCTGTTGTATTTATATTGATAGGATTGTAAATGTAACTAATGTTTATATTTGATATTTGTAAAGTACCTGTTGTGTTGCTACTAATAGCTATTGGCACAGTACACACTAAAGAATTACATTCAGAATCTACATAGTTTTGAAGTGCAGTTACATTTAAATACACTGTAGTGGTATTTGTTAAAGAATTGTTGTAACTCCATTCTACAGTATCATCATTTCCTATATCCAGTTGTAAATTTGTAGGATAATGATTCATCCAATATTTATATATAACATCATTTATTCTATCGGTTATCCAAAAATAAATACCATCATTTTCTATGCCATAAGCTTCAGCATAATCAACCATTGTCATGTTGTAATATATTCCAGTATATGTTCCATTGAGATAAAATTTAACAAGTTCAGAGTAAGGCCTGTTTAAATACTCAGAATGCGCTCTGTGTATGACCCATATATACTCATCATTGGAGGTAAGTGCAGACGTACGGACAGCTGACGCGCCCGTTACATTTGTATCAAAATATTCTCCTGTGTAAGTTCCATTAATGTAATATTTATAAATACTTCCATCATAAGAATAATTTGCAACCCAGATGTGAGTTCCATTAGTAGTAATTCCTGTTGGACCTGTATTATAAGTAGACCAATCTTCAATGAAAGTTCCAGTTAGAGAATATTTATTTACTTTGTCATTTGCGTAATCAACAATCCATATATAATTTCCATCTGAAGTGATGTCATAAGCATAATTTGACACAAACAATTCTTCGTCGTCTGAATAGCGTCCTGATGGATAATGGTATCTATAAATACCGTCACTACAAATTCCTCCATCTACAATGTAAAAATAGTTATTAGCTATTGTTATTCCATCCGCTTCTCCACCAGCAGTAGCATCCATAACTATACAATAATGTTTAACTTCAAAATATTCTCCAGTATATTGTAGCTCACCAGATTCGTAACCAGTAAGGTTTATAGAAGCATTTATTATTTTAGCATTTTTAGGAATAGATAAATAAAAAACTTTCTTACCAGCATTTGTATAAGTCAAATTTTTACTGATGACAGAGTCATTAAATTCGTTAATATAAGTCGTGTTTGACCGGGTGACTCCTACCAACTGTTTGACAAGAGTGTTGTTTACATATATTTTAATATTTTTTGGATAGTTTGGATTTTCATAACCTGTCAGATTAATATAAGCACTCTGAATTTCATCGTATTTGTTGAACCTGATATAAAATGTCTTGTTTTCGGGAGCATTAGTGTAAGTGAAGTTTTTGACAATGGCAGAATCATTGAATTCGCCCAAAACAGCATTCGCAGACAGGTTATATTCAACAGTTCCGTTGTCGCAAACATAATTATCCCCATATCCAACTTGATCTATATCCAAACAAACAAGAGCATCAGAAATTAAGTTTCCTGAGAAATCAGTTACATTTGCTTTTAAGACAACTAAGGTTCCATGTTCGTAGTATCTGTCAGCACTGACTGCGTCCAAGTACAGGGTAGTAGTCGTAGCACACGATTCCTCTTCGCCAAAACTTGAAACTGATGGCTCCGGGTCTGCAACTTTGCGAACGATTATGTAATCCACATAGCCTGTGTCGGCGAATTCAGAGCCGGAAGAATCTTTCTCGTAACACCATTCTATTTTGTGAGAGCCGGAAGACAAAGCAAAACTCCAGTCTTCCCACCAATAAGGGCCTGAATAACTTGTTTTAGGTGTATTGTCTAAATAAAACCTAAGGTAATCAGAATCCTCTTCAGAGCTGACTTTCCACCAAAAAGAAATCTCCCCCTGTATAGAAACGGAAACCGTCCTGTACATACAAGCCGTTTCGCTGTCATCAATATCTTTGTTCTGTGCTCCATAGCTTCCTTCGTAGTGCGTAGTTGAAATTTCCCAACCGTCGTCTCCAGAAAAACTCCAGCCATCAAGGTTTCCATCTTCGAAGTCGTCAAAGAAGTCAAAAGTAGCCGACCCGTTGCTTTGCGGGTCTGCCTCTGAATTTCCATAATACATGTAAATTGTTGTATTGGTGTCATCAGACATACTCGGAATTTCTACCCAAATCTTCGCCGTGTGTCCCGCAGAGTTCCAACTTTTGATGTAATAATCTAGTTCGCTGTCTGATGAATCTATGAATCTAAGGTCATCTCCATTATTGCTCCAATTAAAATGAGATCCTACGTTTGTCGAGCTCAGAGTAATTAAAACCGGATAATTTGTCAAATCTCCAGCTGTGTTCGAAATATTAATTGCCTGACGATACGGCCATGAAAAATTCCACCATGAATCTGGATCAAACAACTTCACATAAAACACTTCATAATCGCTCTCAACATCATACTGAGCTTTGACAATCCCACTCTTGTAAACCCAAGCCCATCTGTATCCCGGATTCAACGTAACGTCTACATTCCTTCCAAATCTCAAATGAGTGCTTCCATTTAGTTTGTAAGTTGGTCCAGAATATACTAAATCTCTGACTTCATATCTATAAAACAATCCAGAAGCATTGTAAACCTCTACTTTGTGATATATTGGAAACAATTTTTTATCTTTAACATCTCCCTTAAAATAATAAGTATCTCTAATAAAAGGACCTCTTTTATAAGGCGTTTCTCTAATGATTGTAGTGGTGTTTGTAGTTTCGTTTATATGTGTATAAATTTTTACACTTGATACATCCCTATACAACCTGCGGGTTCCATCAAACAACTTGTTGTATTCTCTTCCGCCTATTTTCCATCTGGAATCTTCAAAAACATAAAGCGTGGTTTTGTCTTTATCAACTCTTAACTTTACTCCTTCTCCTTGCAGTGCTATATAAATAATGCTGCTGGTTATCAGCAAAACCAGAAACCCGACTATTAGTTTTTTTCCTTTCATAGTAGCTCCTCACCCTCATACACAGAAACTTTAACCGCGTACTGCTCCTTAATAGGACCTACATCTTTCAAAGATATTTTGTTGAAAGATATGTTGTAAGTCGTTCCGCGGTATATTAAATTAGCACAACCTTTGTCAGCAATAATAGCCAATAAGTCATCTTTGGGATTGGTATCTAAATCTCTACTCACTATAGAATTACTAGGATAATTGTTAGATAAACTATCAACAACAATATGTGTATCGTCTGGAATGCTTGTAATGGTTGCTGTTTCTGATAATGTCCCGTCAGGAGAAACTATTGTAATATCGCCTGTGGTAAAGCCACTGCTTTTCTCAACCGGAATACTAACAGAAGCACCAGCACTAACACTGCTTGTGGTCAGAACTTGGTGAACTTTGTCTAAAATGCCTGTTATTTCAAAAGTATGAATGGGGGGTAAATGTAAGTCAAACACTTTTGTCTTTGGATCTGGCTCGCTTGGCTGAGCCCAACGCAGTGGTTTTGTGTTTTTAGTTATAACTTCTTCCAAACCTTTGTCTTGTACCAGAATTGTGACTATTTTAGTCTCACCCGCCCAACTTACGCCATTATAAGCTGCAACGTTGCTTCCTTCTTTCCAGATATTGACAACAATAGGTGCTACCATAATATTACCTTAACATAGATTTTAAATCTTCTATCAGCTTAGCATTTGCTTCGTCTATCATGCTTTCTATTTCTTCTTTGCTAGATACACCAGTAATGTTGTAGGTAGGATTGAGCGAGATATTCACCGTTTTGCCACCATAACTATCTAGTTTATTAAGAGGTATAACTGCTTCTGGTCCAGCTTCAGCAATTAACCTCACACTAGGTTTTGTAAATATTCCGCCATATTGCGTCCTTCTTCTTTCTAATTCTTCGGATTTGCCTGTTAAAAAGCCGGCAATTGTTTTTCCAGCTTCATAAATCGTTTTTACTATGCGAGAAATAACTGTTGTTACTCTTATTTCTTGGTGAACTGTCGTATGTACATACGGAGGAATGCTTCTCAACGCTCGAGAATAATTGTATGCAGAGATGGTAGCTCGATCAAAAGCCCGTGCAGTGTCTCTGAGTTGTACAGCTAAGCTTGCATTTTGAGGCACTACTTGGCGATTTATTGTGTTTGAAGTGAGATTGAAGGCTCTGTTTTCAGTGCTCAATGAACTTATGACATAATTCAAAGCATTGTCTAAAGTAGAAACTTTGTCTGTAGCATTACGAGTTTTGTCGGTATAGCCGACAATTTCTGGTTGTATTGTACTCAATAAGCTTTGATGTCCGCTAGTGACTCTATTTAGACTAGACATATTTTCAATTTCTGCGACCAAGGTTTTAGACAATTCTTCAGTAGTGTCATCTACTAGTTTTGTAGCCTGCTGTAATGTGTTGTTGTATTGAGATGCCAACTGTGTTGTATTAATATGAGTAGACAGTGTTTGATTAGTTGAATTCAAAACATCATTAATTGTCTTGAGCTGGTCTCCGTATTTTTGTGTTTCCGCTGCTTGTTTCTTACTTGCTGAAGTGTCTTCTTTCTTTCTAATGAAAATTGTTCGTAAAACATCTGCAACAAACGGCCCCATACCAGTGACAATTCCAAAAGCATGAGACAGAGGCTTGGAAGCCCACTTCAAAGGTCCGAATGCCTTATCAAAATAATCACGAATGTCCCCAAGCAGAGGTATCTTGCTTTCTAAACCGGATAACACATCTGAAAATTCCTTTAACTGTGAATTCCAAAATCGTGTTGCTATGTAAGCAGCAAGCAATAAAACAGAGATTTTGCCCAAAGGAACCACATACTTTAGTGCTTGCCCTTCTGCAGCACCCATAAACAAGGCTGTTTGTGCAAGAGAAAATATAAATTGGCCACCAAAATATGTAGCAAGCAATAATTGGGTGGCTACATCTTTAAGCGGTTGAGGCAAATTCATTATGGTTTCTGCAAAATTTACAAAATCTGGCATCATTTTAGCTAAAGTAGGTGCCGTCAGTGTCTGTAATGTTGCTGTCCATACATCAGTTGCTCCTACTAATTCTAAACCGGGACTTAATAGACTTCTTGCTATTCCAGCTAGTTGCATTCCAAAAAACATTACTGACAAAAGCTCCATTTTGAATCCATGCAATCCATGTGTCGCTTCTCTCACCCATGTAGCAATCTTAGCCCCAGTACCCAAAAATTCATAGCCTTGTTTTCTCAAAGCTATAAAAGCATCTCTATCCATAGACATTACGCCTCCAAAAGAACTATAATGGTCTATTAATCTTTTGATTGCAAGCTGGTGGGGAATCATCTCATTCGTGGCTGTGTTAATTAATTTGTTTTGTTCGTTGAAACCTATCCCTGCTTCTTTCAAAGTTGGTGCAAGTTGTCCAATAGATAAGCGTAAATGCTTGCTTAATTCTTGAATGTCGCAAGATTTTTGGTAGGCT
>Ga0190334_1000776_pt1 | contig 14675 bp, 8 predicted proteins | sample 48720478_MG_FD_161270 | JGI IMG/M metagenome (GOLD analysis project Ga0190334, IMG submission 161270) | Hydrothermal vent sediment bacterial communities from Southern Trench, Guaymas Basin, Mexico - 4872-04-7-8_MG | ecosystem: Environmental > Aquatic > Marine > Hydrothermal vents > Sediment ...
GACTTACCTGAAACTTGCATTCCTATGGCTTTTTTTACGGTAGGTTATCCTTCTATTCCCATGAAAAATCCAGGTCGCAAGGAATTGAAAGATATACTTTTAAAAGGTAAATAATGGTATGAATGGTGAAAAAAATTGGAAGACAAGTTTTATTTAATATTGGCAGGTGGTGTTGGTGCTGCTAAATTTATCGAAGGATTAATAAATGTAATAGATCAACAATTATTAAAAATTATTGTTAACACCGGAGATGATATTGAGCTATTTGGATTAAAAATTTGTCCAGATATTGATATTATTACATATACTTTAGCTGGAATAGTAGATAAATCTAAAGGATGGGGATTTAAGGAAGAAACTTTCAATTGCTTAAGTATTCTAAAAAAATATTATGGGATGGATTGGTTTAATGCTGGTGATAAAGATTTAGCAACGCACATTTTTAGAACTGATCTTTTAAATCGCGGTTATAAGAAAAGTGAAGTAACAAAAATCATATGTGAAAAATTGGGAGTTACATCTGAAATCATTCCGATGTCAAATGAAGATGTATTCACTTTTATAGAAACTCCAGAGGGAAAAATTCATTTTGAAGAATTTTACATAAAATACCAATGTAAGCCGAAAGTTTTAAGAGTGCATTATATGGGCATTGAGAATGCCCATCCGGTAGATGGCGTGTTAGAATATATAAAAAAAGCTGAAAAAATAATTATTTGTCCATCAAATCCGATTGTTTCAATAGGAACAATCCTTAATGTTAAAAACATTAAAAATGCATTGATTAAAGTTAAAGAAAAAATAATTGCAATATCCCCGATCATAAAGGGCTTGCCAATAAAAGGTCCAGCAGATAAATTATTGATTAGTCAAGGATTCGAATCTTCATGTTTGGGAGTTGCTAAATATTATAAGGACTTGTTAGGAACATTTATTATTGATATCAGAGATAAAGATTATAAAAGAAAGATTAAAAACTTAGGAATAAGAACATTTTGTTTTGATACTTTAATGACAAATTTAGATAAAAAAAGACAGTTAGCAGAACATATCTTAAATATAAATTTAAATTAAAGTTAATTAAAGCAATATTAAGTTGCTTCTGCAGCAGATTCTTTAACTTTAGATTCTTTGTCTTCTTCCTTTTCTTCGATATCTTCCTTTTTAACATAATCTCCTACAGATGCAAGAATTTCTTTAATTCTTCCTTCTTGTTGTAATCTTATTATTAAACTTCTATGTTTTATAAAAGAAATTATTTTAGCTATTACTGGAAATGTCAGCATTATTGGAATTAGCAATATGATGATCACTTCTGGAGAATACATGGCAACACTTTCAGTAATAGCAGGAGGTAAATTAAAAATGTAAAGCAAGAACCAATGTGGATGCATAACTATAAAACTCACAATTATGAGAATTACAAATCTTGAAGAAAAATTGATTAATGTAGAAATAATTAAACTTCTTGCACGAGGGGCTGAAGATCTTGCAGTTATAGTATCTCGAGATTCGGGGTCTTCTCTAAATAATCTATCAAGATAACGCCCTAATCTTCTTGTCTTAGAGGCAGCTGTAATTAATTTCTTTTCCTCCTCTTCGAGTTTACGCTTTTCAATCATTTCTTTAACATAAGAAAATCTTTCTTCCGTCCTCGAAAAGAATTTACTAATGCTAACTTTTCCCTTTTCTTCTAATTCTTCCTTTCTCTTTTTAGCTTCTTCTTTAATTTTATCTATATTTGCTGTAATATGTAAGGATTCACTTTGTAAAATCCTAATCTGGGATTCTAAGCGTTCTTTACGTTCAAGAGAAGGTTTTGTTACTACATTTGTATAGTTAATTTGAAATGCCAACTCTAAATAAACATAGCTAATTATCGCTAATAAGATGACTGGACTAACAATAAACTGGAAAAAGTTATCTATTGGTATTTGGGAGAAGGCAGGATCCAGAGGATTAGGTAAATTTTCTAAGTAATCAACTTGAATATAGAATAAGTTGAACATATCTCTAAGACCGTACATCATTAGAGGAATTACTATCATCAAAATTAAAGACCCAACTGCCATCATATCGTTTTTTGGGTCAGTTTGGATAAATGCTCTTATTGCATAAAATATAGATATAACTATTAAAACTTGGAAAGAAAATAAATAAAAATCGTTTAATAAAATCGATAATTGATTACTTAGAAGTCCTGGAATTTCCTCTAATTGAGGATTTGTTCCACCGGGAAAAATAAACCATAAACTAAAGTATCTTTGAAAAAATAAATCTAAAAAATTCCTCATGAATACAGGATTAACGAAAAAAATGTTTGATACCAGAATTATTACGCCAAATGCAGATACATAAACTAAACCATAAAAGCAATATGTAACTATGTTTCTTAAACTATCAAAAAAAGCCAATATTGCTAAATTTCCATCACTCGTGGTTAATACATTTTCAAAATGAAATAACGAAAAGAATATGGTCAAAACCCACACATACATTAATAATTTTAGGACTTTTAATACGAAATAATATACTCGCACCATTTTTTAATACGCCTTTCCTTTTTTCTTTGCTTCTAAATATGATTTCAAGACTGTTGCCATCATATCATCTGGGCCAACATTTATTAAATTAATACCAAAATTTCTTAATTCTTGTTTTATTCTTAATACATGTTCCATCATTTCTTCACTTATGGCTTCAGCAAGTGCTTTATCTGTAGATGATAAATCTATTTCATGAATTTCGAACCAAGGACTAAATGGATTAATAATTATAATAGTATGATTAAATGGAATTAATTTTTTCATAGCTTTACTTATTTCTTCAACATCACATTCTAAATCAGATATTATGAAAACTAAACTTCGTTTTTGAAATCTACGACACAAGAAATCCATTGCTTCTACTATTCTATTCTTGCCTTGAGGTTTTATTTTTGCCACAAAATCTAAGACTTGGTAAAATTGATCTTCACCGCTGTTTGGTTTTAGGAATTTAAAATTCTTTTTATCCGAAAATGTAAATACACCAACACTATCTCGGCGTGTTAAAGCAACTTTAGTTAAAAGCATACATGCCCTAATTGCATATTCAAATTTGGTATTTTCGATTGCCCCACCAGCCATACTGTTTGATGAATCTACGATAATCATTACTGTAATATCTCTCTCTGTTTCATATTCCTTAACAATTAACTTTTGAGTTCTAGCACTTGCTTTCCAGTCAATTAATCTGAACTGATCCCCAAAAACATATTTTCGCATCCCATAAAATTCAGAACCTAAACCTTTTTGCTTGGACCTTTGAATACCATAGTTTAATTGTAGGGATCTTTTTGAACCTAAAATTTCTATTCTTTTTATATCTTCATAAGGAGGATATACTAAAATTTCTGAAATGCTATCAGGAACGATTCTTTCAACCGAATTAAAGCCAAGTCTATCTTTAATAATGACTGAAAGCGGTCCTAATGGATATTCTCCGCGAACTTTCGGTTCAAGAACATAAGAAAATTTAATTATTCCTTTTGGTTCTATTCGTGTAGAAATAAAATTTTCTCCTACTACTAACCTAAACAATTCAGGATTATAATAATCTCTTATTTCAATAAAATCAAAACTATTCTTTCCCGTATTTTCAACAATAACTTTTACATGTACAAAATCATCTTTAAAAACTTTTTCTTTCTCTAATTCTCTATGAACGCGAAGTTCTTCAACATTCATTTGCCAGTAGAATAATGGTAAACTAATGATGGTACTAAATAATAAAAGTATACCAAGAAACACGAAAAAATAATTAACAAACGCAAAACCTGCAGTAAGAAAGAAAACAGCAAATAATATTAATGTCCTACCTCTTCCACCAAACATTTTTAGTATTTACACGCTTTAATTAATTATATTAGATGTAAAAGATCCAAAAACGATTCAATTATTATTCAAGATAATTATTATAATAATTTGAATACCTCTATTTATATTTAATTTAGTTAGGAAAAATATATTCTCATTTTACTAAAATTAAGAAAAAACTACATATTGGATTCTCATTTATTTTATTTTTTAAACTATTTATTAAAGATTTCAAAATATTTTAAAATGAAAATATTGTTTAGTATTTGATCTTTGCATAAAACATTTAATTTAAAAAGTTCTAATTAAAATATTTCATAAATCGAGAAATTCAAACAATAAAGTTCATTAAAAAGTTTTTTTTCCCTGTTAAATATTTTTTTAAAATAGGAGTAAAGTTTCATAACCTAAATATTTCAATTTTAACTGATATTTTGATTATCTAAAATTGAAAGGAATAAATATAAATATTTAAACTAAAATTATTAAAACAATATATATAAAAAGTTTATAATTGGTGAAGTGAAAAAGAGGTTTAAAATATTAAATATTACATTGGTCGAGAAATATGGAAGCTCCTGAAAAAGCAAAATATTACGAAGAAAGAGAAAAATTAGACGTGGGACCGATTAGAGAAATTGCACAGGAAGTACTCAGTGAAGTTAGTCGAGTCATAGTCGGTTATGGCGAAATATTGCAACAATTATTCATTGCATTATTAGTAAATGGACATGTTCTTTTAGAAGGTGTTCCGGGTTTGGGAAAGACTGTGATGGCTAAAACTTTTGCAAAAACATTGGGAATATCTTTTAGAAGAATCCAATTTACACCAGATCTTCTACCTGCAGATATTACGGGGACAAAAATATTTTCACAAGAAGAAGGAACCTTTGTCCTCCAAAAAGGACCAATTTTTGCAAATGTAGTACTTGCCGACGAAATTAATCGGGCAGCACCAAAAACTCAAGCAGCATTATTAGAAGCAATGGCAGAAAGACAAGTAACTATCGAAGGTCAAACACTTGAACTTGTTAAACCTTTTATAGTCATTGCTACTGAAAATCCCGTGGAAATGGAAGGAACTTATCCTTTACCAGAAGCGCAGGTAGATAGATTCTTATTTAAATTATGGTTAGATTATCCTGAACAAGATGAGGAAGTTGAAATCATGAGAAGACAAATCACTGGAGATCTTCCCTCAATTGAAGTGATTACAAATGCCGAAGAAATTCTTGCTGCTCAAAAACTTGTTAATATGGTATATATTGATGATAGAATTTTAAAATATATCCGAGATATTATCTTAAAAACAAGAAATCATCCCCAGATTGCATTAGGATGCGGACCAAGATCTTCTTTAACACTCATGAAGTGTGCTAAAGCTAGAGCCGCCATTTTAGGACGTACATATGTTACTCCTGATGATGTGCGGGCTTTAGCCTTAGCGGCATTGAATCATAGAATATTATTAAAACCTGAAGCAGAGCTTGAAGGTTTGGACGTAAAAACCGTAATTAAGAATATTTTAGAAGAAATCCCGGTCCCGATATAAGAAATATATAAAAGAATTTTATTAAATTTTTATTTTTAGAGAATCTCCCCTTTTTTAAATTTATTTATTAATAAGGTTAGTTTACCAATTCAGTTTTTAATTAATTTTTTTGATAAAAATCTTAATTTTGAATTTTAAATGAAATTATAATGAAATGTAAAAAAAATGGCATTGAACATCTCTTTAATTCATAAAAAGCGAAAAAATTAAATCTTAAAAAAAATCATATTATTCCTTTAAGTAATTGATTAAATATTGTTAACTACCCACTCCATTTCAAAATATATTTCTTCAAAATCTTGTTCATCCTTTATTTTTAAGTTTCCACTTTTTAGTGCGACCATTCTATCAATAAATCTTGCAATTCTTTTTACTTTCAATTTATTGACATTTGATTCTTTTGAAATGACTAAATCAACAACATTTTTAGATGTAATTTTTTTACCCCTTAAGAGATTATTTAGCTTTCTTTCTAAACGCCGATAAAGTAAAAGTAAGGCTTTATCATATTTACTCTTTTCACGATACCATTGAATTTTTTCTGCAAAAAAGGATGATGTTCTAAATCGAGCGCGTTCTTCTCTTTTCTCTTGCTTTTTTATCTTTTTCTTTTCAGCTTTTTCATCTTTTTTGGGTAAATATTTTCTCAAGGAATATATTGCCAAGAGAGGATAAATCCAAGCAGTAACAGGATTTGTAGATAAATGAATGATGTATTGAATTATGAAGCCATAAATTCCAGCAGAAGTTAAATCTCTCGAATATTCAGGTCTTATATGAGCTTCATCAAAAACAATAATCCAATTTTCTTTTGGTTCTCCAAAAGTTAACCAATGAATAATATTTAACCCAAATTGTAGATTATCAAAGCGAGGATCGTTAATTAATTCATTATTGAAAAGGCTAGCATCACTGGAAACAAAAACTCTTGACGTGCCTAAATCTTTAGCCATAAAAACCGATTGAGAATACCCTCCTAAAGGCCATTTATTAGGAAAATTAGGAAAATAACTTAACATTGAACCTAAATCTATATTGTCATCCTCAAACTCATATACATGATCATTATCTTTATCTACATAACCATATTCTGTTGTAGAACCTATTAATTCCCATCCAAACTGTGTAATAAATGGGCCGCCAACCGCAGCTGAAGCTTCTGATAGAATTACTTGACTTATTCCCGTGGTAATTTCATGAGCTGCAAATGATTTAATTACTGGAAAATCAGGTCGCATTTCATAAGAACCATTATCTCTCAAGATTCCATCTGGAAATATTGTAACCGGAAACCTTCCACCGATATCTGGATCTAAAGCACCAGCCATGAATATTTCCCATAATAACATGCTAGTGCTTCCATGATCATGACAAATCAAAAGAGAATTATGGGATTCATTATCAAAAAAGTTAATAAAGAATGGAATCTCAAAGATAGGGTTATAAAATTGATTTGGTCCTAAAAGAATTAATAAAACCGATTTATCAAGGCGTTCAGTAGCGCTCAAACTTGATTGAAGCGCCATTACTTCATATCCATCATTTTCTAGAGCTGTTTTAAAGGTAGACGCTCCATTCCAACCATTATTGTAAATAGAAAAATTTTGATCATTTTGACCGTGATCAAATATAGGACCAATTAAGGGGATGAAAGAAAACAAGAAAATCACGATGAATAGAGCTTGTTTATACATGGAACCTTTTTTAATCTTTCTTTTTGCCTTGATTTCTCGTGATTTTTGAATAAAAATATTTCTAACATAAATAAGGAATAATATGCCAATAAAACCAGAACCTACATAACATGCTAATGGTAAATAATTTATGTAAGAGGGTAAAAAGGATCCAGGGTTATTTTTTTGATATAATGATATAAACTCTGTTATAGCAAATCCATATCCAATTAGGAAAACTATGAAAAATACTAGTAAGAACCCTTTTGAGAAATTGACATGTTTTGCCACTTTATTATTAACACTTGACATTGTTCTTATTGGATAATATTAATATTATTCTAATTTAGAAAAATTGAAAAACACTAAAAACTTATTGCAGGAAGTTGCTTACCCGTAACATCTGTATAGAGGTTTGAGAAAAGCTGAATCGTGTCATTTATCTCTTTATTCGTTGGCTCCAAGCCTCCATAAATAATATCCTCAATCTTTTTTATGAAAGGATATATTGTTTCTGGCTTTTGCCCAAGTTCATTAACGCATGTGATTGCATATTCTCTAATTGTTTGATGAGCACGTCGGGGCTTGCTAAATCTTCTCGTCATTAGATCATTGTATATCAAGTATATATAAGCAATTGCTTCTTTGGCTCTTCCAGTTCTGACTAAAACTTTTATATTTTCGAACTTTTGATTGATATTTATTTCTTGTTCTTGACCCTTTTTCTTTTTTTTTACTCTTGCCATAATATCATTCCCTTTTGATATTAAAAACCTTTATTTATTAATCTTTTTCAAATTTATATTTTTTTTTATTTTATTTTGTTTTTATTTTGATTTCGTTTTATTTTTAAAAGTTTAACACAAAATTATACCCTGTTAATTCATAAAATACTGGTGAAAATAATTCCACAGTATTATAAAAATCTTTTTCTGAAACCTCAAAAGGTCGACCATAAATGATTTCTTCAACTTTTTGTATAAATGGATAAATTACTGTTGGTGTTAAGTTTAATTCTTTTACTGAAACGATTGCAAAGTCTCGTATTGTTTCAGTTTCATATCTTGAGCGACCAAATTTCGCAGTAATGAGTTCCATATAAATAGCATTAAACAAGTAGGCTAAAGCTTCTTCAATTCTTCCAGTATCTTTTAAGATTTTCATATTTTTAATTTTATTCTCTAAAGGTAAGCGAACTACTCTAGATTCTTTTTCTTGCTTTTTATAACGATAATATCCATAACCACCTAATACTATAACTATTCCTGCTACAATAGGAATAAATATCGAGAGAAACAAAACGAGAGGAGGTACTGTTGGGGGTGGTGTTATCGTTGTTTGTGCTTCTTGAATGTTAACATAATATGTAGTATAAATCATTTTATTCAAAGAATTTACAACATGAATTCCGAAGTAAGTTAAACCAATGCCACTTGGAATCGTAAAGGAATAATGAAAGAATCCATTATTATCGGTTGTAGTTGTACCAATATACGTTCCGTTATAAAATAAATAAATCTCTCTATTATCTATAAATACCGAACCATCTGTTAAAGATACTACTTGTCCAGAAATGATAATATTGTTTCCCTCTATTAGAGGAGATGGTAAATCCCATATACATGAGATATTTTGAAAGATTCTTGGATTTGTAAAAACATATTCCGAGAACTCTACATAAGGACTATCATTATAATTGATTGTTAATGTTAATTGATCCGTACCAACATCTGGAATTGAAAAACCTTGGATTTTTCCTACACTGTCCGTATAAACAGTTCCAGAATCTACCAAAGTGAAGGTATTATCATACCAATAATAATAAACGGGGGCATAAGAAATTGCCGTTCCATTTTCATAATATAAATATCCACTAAATTCGAAATCTTCGCCTAATAATTTCGAAGTTGTAGGCTCAACTATATCAAAATAGGAAGTTGTATTTACATAGAAAATATAATGAGTTCTATATTCAATTTCACCTGGAGGTGTTGGAGAAATAACTCTTGCTTCTAATCTATGACCAGAATAGACATTAAAGCTTTGGCTTATCGTGAAACCTATTTGAAAATATCCATTTGCATCTGTAACATTGTTAAATGTTGAATCTTGAACACCATCTATTTCTAAAACAACTGTATATCCAGATTTTCCATCATTAAGAATTCTATTATATAATCTCCCTTTAATTATTATCATTGTACCTGTATAGAATCTCGTATTATTGATTCCAGCAGGATTTACTAAATCTAATGTTGCCCATATTGCAGAATTCTTAGGACTTTCAGATTGTTTTGCTTTATTATTTAAATATTGAAAGTTTGGAATCATTACGATTGAAGAAAAGATTATCAATAATAACAAAATTGTTATAAATTCTTTCTTTTCTCTCTGTTTCACATTATTAATAAAAGATATCAAATTTTAATCCTAACCTCCTTTCTATTCTATTTTATGGCCGAAATAATTCTTGTTCTGCCAAATTTACCCAATATTTAAAGGGAGCATTAAAATTATCCTTTGGATAAAATATTGCCCAAACTTCTGCATCATTGGACCAATTTCCAACTGTTAAGGTAATATTAAAGAAACCAGATCCATCGGTAGAACCTGATGCAAAATCAATTATTCCTCCCGTGCTATTTCTAATTTCAATAACAACCTCTTTAAAAGCAATTCCAGTCCCATTATCCCATCTCAAGTATCCATAAGCATATAGCTCATCACCATAATAAAAAGCATTCTTGACATATTTAGTATCATAATTTCCAGTGATATAAGTACCAGCTGTAACATTAAATTGTAATAATTCACTACTTAAATGAATCATATAATCACTAAGATCAATGCCTGATTCTGTTATGCTTCCATTAAAATCTATTTTTATATAATAAATTCCAGGAGGACAATCAATAGAGATTGAATTTATTGTAAATTTAAACGTGCCATCGGAAGAAATTGTTATTGGTTGCGATTCATCCACGTATAGATAACTTGTTACATCAGAGTGAGTAGAATCTAATAAAACAATGCGGACCTTCAAGCCCCTAAGAGAAGTTGATCCATCATGAACAGTTCCATCTACTATAAATGAATCCGCATTTCTTTGAACTTCATTAAAAGAGATGTTAGGTGATATTGTAAAAGTTTTATTTATAATTACATATGTAGTATTATAATTTGGAACTGTTGACCATTGAACCTTTATCAAATGTAATCCCGCATGCCAAGTAGATGTATCGATTAAAAACGAATGTCTTCCATTATCTCCCATATTAAATGTATAACTTCCAATTTGAGAATTAATATAAACATCTGTTAAAACGACAGTACCCGATGTTACTGGGCTACCACTTTGTATGATATATACTGAAAAATTTATTATATTTCCTGGTAAGAATCTTTCAGGGAGATTAGAATCATCATAAGTAAGAAGAGTAGCCGTTCCATTAATCCAAAAGTTGATATTTATATCATAAGGATCAATCACTTTCAATTCATATAATCCAGCGCTGTATGTAGTAAAATTATTAAAATACCATAAATAAAAATCATATTCGTTGTTAAAATTATTTGGAGCAGAATATATAAAGGTTCCATCAAATTCAACCTTGACGGTATAATTTTTTGGAGGGGTTGATGATGTTACCGAATAAGTTACATTGAAAAAACCATTTTCATCTAAATTTAATGTTCCACTATTATGAATTAAATAATGGGAAACATCAGTAGTACCATCATATAGAGCAACATTAATGTTGGCATATTTAATGGGTTTATTATTTTTTCTATCTAGGATATAACCTTGTAAAGTAAAATTTCTATCAAATGGTCCGCTTTTGTTTATTATTTCGGGCAATGGTCCGCTAATAATATCTACTTTAATGGGAGCATTTAATATAAAGTATGAGTAATTATAGTGAGAGCCATATCTTACATGTAATAGATGTGGACCAGCAATGGTTGATTGATTCGTATGATATAATATCCATGCTGTGCCATTATTTGTTAAAGCAGAACCTATATAATATTTTTGAGTTTCATCATAAAACTCAATTTCTTCATTATCAGCAATAGGAGTTCCACCCCATTCAATATGAGCACTTAAATTTAGGACACCATTTCTTTCGACAATAGGTTGATCATAGTCATCTGATGTGGTTCCATTTATATAAAAGTTAAAACTTAAAGTTGCTGGAGTCACTATTTTTAATTCACTTGTTAAATATGTTGAATTACTAAGTGTAGAAATATTGAAAAAATGAGGATAATTGCTTTCACTGGTTAAATCGATTATACCATCAAAATCTAAACGAAGTGTATAATTACCAGTAGGAGTATCCGAAAGTACTCCAAAAGTTAAATTAAAATACCCCGCAGAATCTGTTGTGAATGGATATGGGTCAAACGGCTGAAGATAAGAAGAATAATCGGTTCCACCTTTAAACATCTTTAACTTTATTTGAGCAAATTTTATTGGTAATGAGTCATTTAAATGATCTGAAATCCTCCCAACAACTCTAAAAGTGGTATCGCCTCCTCCAGTTCTATTTATGATTCTTGGAATCGGACCATCTATGAAATGAATTGTTGGTTTTTCATTAACTATATAATAAGAATAATTAATGGCTAAGGGATTTAGTTTCGCATATATTAAATTAGGACCATCAACGCTTACTGAAGGATTTACAATAAAATCAAGTGTAGTAACTCCATTAGAATCCGTAACATTACTTCCTATTAAAGAACCAGTTAAGTTATTATAAAAGTATACTATTTGATTGGATAAAGGATAATTAGTTTCGTTTAAAACAATTGCTTTTAACTTTAGAGTTGAACTTCTCGTGATAGAAGGATTTTCAGCATCATCTGAGGGATAATCATTTATGTAAAACCACAATTTTTTAACTTGACCTTTAGTAATATTAAAATCTACTCGATTACTTGATGCGTTCATTTTACCAACAGCATAAGGATAACCATAAAAACTACCGTTAAAATCAACTCTAATTTGATATTTTCCTATTGGAACGGAAGTATTAACATTTAGGTCAATATCAAAATTTCCATTAGAATCTGTATCTGTATAAATAAAATCAAATGGATTAGTAACCTTAATATTAGTACCTTTTCTTAATAAAACAAATTCTAAAGTTGCACCCCTCACGCTTAAATTATTCAATGGATCAACAACATTTCCCCTAATATTAAATAAAGTAGTTTCGGAAATGTTTACTTCTTGCGGATTCACACTAATTAAATTTAAATCGACATTACCATAAACAACATATGTGGTCATATTAAAAATCATTGGATTATATAATGCCTTTATAATATGAAGTCCCGCAACTTGGGAATTATCAATATTTACTAAAATGCTAGCCTCTCCTTTATCATTCGTAAGAGCCCTTCCAATCATATTATCTGTTGCTAGGTCAATGAAAGTAATATATTTTTCTGATATTGGAGTTCCATTTAATGATAACTTGGCTGTTATATTCGCAATTTGGTTATATCTATATCCTGCTGTAAAATTTGTTGATACACTTATAGTATAATTTTCTGTGGTCCAAGGATTGCTTCCTGTTCCGTAACTATCGAATAAAATATCCATTTGCACCCATTGCCCATTTCCGGATGTGTCTGTAGGAATGTAGATTTCTGCCCAGCTATATAAATTTTTATATTTAATTGCAAATGTAGGGGCTCCATTCTCATAAATCTCTTCTATACCTATACTATTAAAGCCATTTACAAATCTACTGGCAACTCCAAATGCCCGTGTGAAAGCACAAAATGCAGAAGCAAAATCTGACCATAAGCCTTCTTGTGTTTCACAAAAATAATCTACCACGTCACGGCCGGCAGGTGCGGGACTATAACTATTTGGATCCGAAGGTAAAGAAAAATGGTACTGTAAATAATCTCTTATTTTATTTGCAATCATGAATGCGTTATCTTTTAGTTTAATTGTTTTATTTATCTCTAAATAGTGAAGATAAAAGTAAGGATTATTTGCTTTATAGGCGTCAATAGATGGAGGAAGTTGTAAATATTTTGATTGAATTCCTATTGGGGTATATGCTGGACTTAAAGCACTAGAATTTATCTCATCATTGCTAGGCAATCTCAATCCAAAAAGGTAATATGAGAGATTATCATCACCAGCGGAATTAAACTCAAGAGAGAGAGTGGTAGAATTAAAATCATCCTTATATAAAACTGCAGAACCAGGTACCATTAAATCAGCATAAATACTACCATTTATAATGAATGGAGTCGGAAATAGAGATGGAATTACCATTGAATTTTGTCCAGAATTAGGAGATATAGGCATCTTTATTTTTATTAAATCTGAATCAGAATGCTTTGAGAGATAATCATTATAGGGATAAAAAGGATAAATTTGAGTAGCTGCAGTAGATTCCCATCCATCTCCAGTATATTGATCAAAACATTCAAATTTCCATAAATTTTTTGACATATTGCTTAAATCATCATATTCATATACTCTAAAAACTTCAATTTCAGAACCCATTAAAGCTAATAATGCTTCAGAAAAATTACCAAGATCTAAATTATCAATATTTCCATCAAACATATCTTGTAATGCATCTAAAAGATCATTTAATTGATCTTGGGTAAGATTCAAGTTTAGAAAATCTGAAAAATTATATGGAAAAGGAATTTGGACTAGTTTAGTCTCTTCATATTCTGCTTCGGATAGTTTATCATTTGGAGAAGGTCTTTGACTCCCCCATAATACACTAAAAAGACTACTTGAAAATGCGAACATAGCAATTAATAGAATTGCTACTATAATGATACTAATAACTCTCTTTTTATCAACAGTGGATAATAATAACTCTTCTCTAAATTCGGACATTTATCATCAAAATAAAAACAATTTTCTATTATACCTCAAATTTGCAATATTAATTAAAATTATTATATATATAATTTTCCTTGTGAGGTAAAGATTTTATTAAATATTATAAAATAATTTTGATTTCTTATTTTATTATAATATTTGAACAGAAAATAAGAAAATGCGTAAAATTTAGTTTTGAAAATAAAAATAAGAAAATAAATAAAAGATCATTTCTCATTAAGAAAAATCATATCCACATTTTGTACAAATATATTTTTTAGCATATTGAGGTTTTGGAATATAACTTATGATTCTCGATTTATCTTCAACCTCCTTGATAGCAAAACCTGTAGCGCCACAATTTGGACACACACGTCTTCCTGTTCCGATTGAACTACTAGATTCTGTAGATATAGTATTAGAAACATTATTCGTATCAGGCTTACTGAATGATGAAGTTATCCCATAACTAGGAGGTTGAGATGTAATTCCTTGAGCCAGACTAGAAGGCATAACGGGCCGTGGTTCTTTCAATTCTTGGATCCTCTTATCTTTATATGTTACTTCTTCTTGCAATTTTCTAATTTGAGCTTGTAAAGGAGCCATTTGTTGCTTCAAAGCTAAATTTTCTTGTTGAATTTGACTTAATTGGTCTTGTAATTGAGGAATTTGAGCTTGATATTGAGCTTTTTCATTATTAAGTTGATTAATTTGAGCTTGAA
>Ga0190334_1000777_pt1 | contig 14657 bp, 12 predicted proteins | sample 48720478_MG_FD_161270 | JGI IMG/M metagenome (GOLD analysis project Ga0190334, IMG submission 161270) | Hydrothermal vent sediment bacterial communities from Southern Trench, Guaymas Basin, Mexico - 4872-04-7-8_MG | ecosystem: Environmental > Aquatic > Marine > Hydrothermal vents > Sediment ...
CACCAGTCACGTTGTCAGTGTGGGGTGTCACACTCTCAATTCCACTTGATCATCTCCTGGTCGGCCTCGCATTTGTGATACCCGGGGCCTGGCTGGGCATCGCCGGAGTGAGAGAAGTGACACTGCGTGTGGCGGAGCTCCATCGACCTGAGAGAGTGGTCACTACAGGTGTATATGCACACGTACGCCATCCGCAGTATCTAGGGGGAGTACTGTCACATGTAGGCATCTCATTCGTTCTTAGCGGTTTGTGTTCACTGCTTGTGACACCCGTGATGATTGTCGTCAACTTCCTCATTGCACGGAAGGAGGAAACCGAGCTCCTCAGAGAGTTTGGGAAGGTGTACGAAATATACAAGCAGCAAGTGCCAATGCTCATACCAAGGCTACGAGCCAAGAGCTAATGATGCTGATGGCGAGCCGAGGATGCAAGACCTACTTGTAACTCAGCCATACTGCAGATCATAGTGAGTGTACATCATCTTCCTCGACGGGTGATCACAATGGCCGCAACAACTATTCCGCCAACAAGCAGTAGTGTGAAAAATGTGGGGCTGGAGAGGAGTTGTGCGATGTCGGCAGATGTGGTGGACGTTGTGGTACTCGTTGAGGAACCCGGTGAAGAGGTGGTGGTTGATGACTGGGTGGTGGTCTGACTTGTCACTCCAGACGCGATCATGACAGCAAGCCACCAAAAGGCACGGGCCTTCTGCTCGCAGCTTGTATATGTCGTGTGGCCCCCCTCACTGCCGTGGAAGTCCTCATGCTCGACGGGAATGTTGTACGTTGTCCCGCCGACCGTGTATTCGTACGTGGCCTGTTCGCCGTTGCTCCACGAGTCAAGATCTGCGAAGTCGAAGAGGATCTTGTTGTTGTCACGACAATACTGACGAATCTGCTCATTACGCAACCAACGATTGTAGCCGTCCTCGCCCGTGGCCTGTGCGTTACCTGTCATGTACACGAACGTCACGTTCGGATTGCGACTCTCAAGAAACGCCATGGCATCGAGATACTCCTGTGTCTGCTCCTCAGTGTAGTAGTTGAGTTGTGTGCACCATGACCACAGTGACACCGTGATTGCGGGGTTGTTGTCGAGTGTGTTCTGTGTCATGTTGAGGCCCTCTTCTGTCTGCCAGTACAGATCAGGCGTGATGTACGACTGGCCGTCGTTACCATCGTAGATACACAATGCGTTGTCCTCGCTTGGAAGACTATTGCTTCCACGCGCCACAGACAGAGTCGCATTGGCGGACTCTAGCCGGTCAAGACCGATTGTTATCTGACCACCGTGGCTCGTGTGCGCATAGTGGACCCGCACCTTCTCAAACACTGACTGAAGTTGGGCGTGTGTAATCTTTCCGACATCAATCCAATTGTGATCGATGATCATGCCGCCGGGCCAAGCCGAGAGTGTGGCAGAGAGCCGGGTTGCATCTGTCTGGTGCGTGACTGCGATTGCCGGAGAGAACAGCAACAGTGACACAACAATCGCAAGAACATTTGTGGTGGCACTCATCATGTCTCGGCTCCATGAAACCAATGGTCGATTGTGTGAACCAGTGTAGAATAATGTTATGGCGGCTAACGGGTGGTGACGACCTGCGCGTGCTCAATCGTAAGCTGGAGATAGGCAGGAAAAAAAATTAAGGGAGAGGGGCGGTGGCGCGGTTGGTTCCCCTACTCCCTTCTGCGAATCACGTAGATTCGCCCGACGACTGCGACCAATGCCACACTGCCGCCAACAGCAAGCACTGTTGAGGTAGTGAGTAGGATGTTGACATAGCTGCTGACTGCGCCAGGCGGAACCTCGGGATAGACTGCAAAGATGGGATCATGGGTTATTGCATATCCATTCCAGTTCGAGTAGCATGAGCTGTAGTAGTAAATCCCATCCTTGATGTCAGTGCCACCCATTTCGAATCCAGAGGCTGTCTGCTCGGCACCTAGTGGCCCGATATAGGTGTAGAACGGGTAGAACACCGTTCCTACGGTATACGTGTTGTTGTCGTAGCCCCAGACATAGGTTCCTCCGAAGTCTACGGTGGCCAGTACTCCCTCATCGGTGTTGAAGGATAGGTTCCCAGAGTCCAGGGGTTGAGCCTCAAGAGTGGGAGAGGTCTTAATCCCTGCATCTGGCGGTGCGGATACGACTACCTCCTCGGATTGCACTGTCAAATCATAAGTGGAGAATGCGCTCCAATAGTCTAATGACAGCCCAAGCCCCTCAAGCGCAGGAATTGGCTGCCCGGTCGTGGAATTTGTGAACTGGCCAATGTGCTGGTCAATCTTCAATACCGCAGCATCATTGGTCATCCCAAACCTGTACGTCATGGACATTGAGTCGAGTGATGCGCCGACAGGCTGTGATGCATTGATCTCCTGTAACTCAGTTTCGGGCATCATTGCGAGCTGTGCTTCATCATAAAGCATGGGAGGGTAGAACGTTCCATTGATGTTGACAACTTCGGCGCTCCACTCAATCTCACCATCCTCGTTGACATGTGGAGTTGCCACATCACCAATCTCCGCATCAACAGGATAATACTCGTAGACAATCTCTGACTCGGAGAAGTTCAGGACCTGGTAGGTCCAGTCGACAATGCCGTCTTCATCAAAGTCGTAGGACACGGTATTGTAGATCAAGTCCATGATTCCGTTATGGTTCCGGTCATCGAAGGCGGTCATTCCCATGAAATAGTGCTCCATCCAGTGGGTTTGGTTGTTCGAAAAAACCATCTCGTGCACGTCGAACCCAAAGCCCTTGAAGTCGTATGTGTATGAGGAGTGGTAGGACCCGTTGAAGCCAGCGGCCCAAGCGTAGTCCTCAGGGAGCAACGGGATCACCTCGCTGGCGTTCACTGGGTTCATGCTATCATCAAACCATGTGTACTCGGCACTGAAGTTGCTGCTCGACATGTATGTATAGTAGTAGAATGATGACAAAAGCAGGGCCTCATCACCCGACAGTGCCGTGGAGTTCTCGACATACCAGAAGAGCTGCCACGTGCCCTCGTTCAAGTCCAGCGTGGACAGATAGCTAACCAAGGAACCATCTGGATCCACAACTATCTCGACCAAGAGATTGTTCCAGGACCACCTGAACTCAGAGGTGTACTCTACTTGTTCACGAATCCAGTATCCGTTATCGTAGATGTCTTTGACATAGTAGTAGTAAACATCCTGTTCCAATGAGTCGGGGGGTTCTTCCGGAAGAGGTATGTCTTGACTCGATTCGTTCCACCATTGCCAGTATAGGTAGACACCTGGGAAGACCTCTTCAAAGGGAGGCAGGTTCTGTTGCGGCCTGTAGGCCGTGGTTTCTGCTGTAACAGGTACTGCATTGACGCTAGTCAATAGGACCGCCAGCAGTATTCCGATAGTGATGACGCTGAGCATCCGCTTCATTGCTTGATTGGCACCTCAATCAAAGTATGATGTCTATCAATGCAAGCCCAAGTGGTAATAGAGGTTCTCTGTGAACCGTTCAGAACACACTGCGAATCCGGACTATGAGGGCCGTTTCTGGTCGTATCATGTACGAAAAAACCGGGCACCGTTTGAAATGAGATATGCGTCACCTGCGCAAATTGGACCTGAGCCGAACAATCTTCGTTTTACCATATGCCACTCGCACTACGAGTGACTTCCGTTCGAGCGCCGAGAGAGCCACACTCAACGTAGACTTGCTCAATCCTGTTGTTCTCCGTAGCTCGTCCTGCGCCATCTCTCCTCCATTCTCTTCTAGGCGATTGATGATCCTGCGCTCCGTATTGTTGAGTGTGACTACTATGACCTGTTCGGATGGGATTTGAGCTCCAGAGGAGGAACTGGAGATAGTCCGTTCAAGATGCGAGATACGACGCTGCAGGCGCAGGAGAATGAGTATCGCAACGTTGACAACAAGCACAAGGGAGATTATCAGAGCAATTGTCGTTGCGAGGAACACCGCCTCTCTCGAGATGGGAGCTGCCGCAAGCCAGACCCACAGCGATCCGCTCAAGATTATGACTGACACGGCAACTATGAGAATGTCGGCCCAAACCCTCTGAGTTGTTGAGTCTGACAATGAGGGGCACTGTCCCGTTGCGTTATGTGGTGGCGTCAGTGGGACCCATGGCACGTTGATACATAAGTCTGTTCTGCTGACACTGGAGGAAGCCTAAACAAAATGTTATTCAGTCACAGTGTATAGAATAGTGCACCCAAGAAATCGTGGGACGATAGTGGTGGTAGAACAGACGACGGGGCGCCTGTCTCAAGAGCAGCTGCGGGTACTCCGTAGACTTGAGTTCGTGAAACAGGCACTGGAAGATCTCAGACGGAGGGGCATATCACAAGATGTGCCTATCTGCCCGCATTGCAAGAGCTTCAGGCTGATACAGATAACGTCAGGCATTGACCTTGGAGCCCTAGGTTCCTTGCAGCCGGCATATTATTGCTTGGATTGTGGATGGTACGGGCGAACGCTGATAATAATGACTAACAGGCTGGAGAGCACCTCCATCCTCGAAGACATGCGTGATGCCTTTGCCGACGATGAGGAGATGTTTGACAGAGGAGAGGGCATGTTTCCTCCCGACACACCATGGTGATTGTACTGGCTGCTACTCCATGCTGACACGCCGAATCTCAAACACAACTGGATTCTGAGCATCGGGGCACGCATGTGTTGCCACACATTGGTCTTCGAGCCAGGGGAAGCGTGCATTGAACATCATTGCGAATGCTTTTGGAAGAAGTGAGTAGAGTGCACTGATGCATATCTTTCCGCTGACACCGTCTTCAGTGATTAGAATCGTGTCACCAATGCGGTGCCCAAGTGCACAAGTTCCCTTCTGACTAATCACACGGCATTCGATTGCCCACGGCATATCACGAACACACTGCTCTGTCATAGCACTGAATGATTGCTCAGCCCGATAAGAAAGATACGTCACGGACTGATGCTCTTGTCATCGTGCACGTCCTCTGGAACGGGCTGGGACAGCTCGGACAGGGGATAGGATACGTCACGGACTGATGCTCTTGTCATCGTGCACGTCTGGCGAGGACTTGTTTGTCGGTTCACCATGGGTCGGAACAGTGGTCACTGGGGTCAAGCTTCGGCCCTCCACACATAATGGTGCGAACTCACCCGCACGGCGTAGCCCCTCGCTTGCAGCAATAGGACCGACAATCTGTAATATCATAGTCGTCAGAATCGTGACATCTAGAATCAGCATACCAATGTCGGCGGCTCCTGCTGCAACAAAGCTCTCCTCGACCAACAGAGAGAGACCGACTGCTACACCTGCCTGCGACATCAGACAAAGACCCAGATACTTTGTAGTGAGGGGCGGCGTCTTAGTGATCTTTGCACCCGCGTACGCGCCCGTGTACTTGGCAAGGCTGCGTCCGCCCACGTAGAGAATGGCCAATAGGATGACAGTTAGACTCAATGCATTTGACAGGTTCATTGAAGCGCCAACGATTACGAAGAACAACATCACAACGGGCGACATTACTACCTTGAGAGTGTGACAGACGGGGTCCTTCTCCTTCTGTACGTAGTTTCCCACAACAAATCCAAAGACCATGCATGCCAGTATCGCGCTCATGTGAAGCCACGCGGCCAAGCCAACAAGAAGGATAATCAGGCCCAGTTCGAATTCCAGCAGCTCCCTGCGGTCATCTTCCCGGTTGATGAAGTACACCATGCCAGCGCCGAATATGCCTCCGAGAAGACTGGATGCTCCCAGCTCGAGTAGAGTAGCGAGGATCGCCTCGGTCAGCAGTACAGACCCTGAATATGTGATCGTGGCAAAGGATATGGCTACACTTGCCAAGAGAATGGCCACAACATCGTCGAGAGCAAGCACAAACATGAGGGTTTCTGTGAGTGTGCCCTTTGTGTGACGTTCCCAAATCACCATGACTGTTGAGGCGGGGTCGGTGGCACTCGCCAAGGCTCCAAAGACCACAGCAATGTGGATGTTGGCGACGATGAGGTTCGTGAGAAACGTCACAATCACGAATGTGAGAATCGACTCGAACACGAGAATCGTGCCCATCTGTCGCGTGCGACCCCTGAAGACATCCTTTCTAATCTCAAGACCGATATTGTACCCTATCATTCCCAGCGCCAAGTTCACAATGGGAAACATCGCCGAGCGGATGTCATCGTTAATGGCCCCCACGGTGCCCAGAAACAGTCCAGCCAGCATGAATCCGAGAATCTGTGGGATGCCCGCACGCTTCATGAGCGTGGCGCCCCCAAACGCCAAGACGATACCCAGACCGATGATTAGGAGAGGCTCAAACGAGGATGGGTCCGTGAGGGGAATCTGCATGGGTAGTGTTCAACCACCGACATTAGTATTGTCGTTCAATTGAGAAAAGTGGCTCCCTTTTGAAGGTGTTGCCAAATCGTTAGCTCATCTGTTCTGCATAGTCGCAGAGATCAGACAGGAAACAGACATCACATCTTGGTCTCTGCGACCTACATACAGAGCGCCCATGTCGCACGAGGTTGTGGTTCAGATGAAACACGCAACTTGGTGGAAGAAGGTCTTGCAGAACCGAGTGGGCCTTCTCGCGTGACACATGATCTCCAATCAGACCGAGCCGCCTACTGATACGCCATACATGCGTATCAACAGGTAGAACGGGGCGATGAAACGAGAACAGCAAGACTATGGCTGCCGTCTTTGGCCCAACGCCGTGTAGCGAGCTCAGCCATTCCTTTGCCTCATTGATTGGCATGTGTTCCAGTAATGACAGGTCAATACGGCCCACGCGCTTTTGAATCTCAGCCAGTGTCGACTTGATGCGCTTGGCCTTCACGTGATATGCTCCAGATACTCTGATGGCCTGCGCAACCTCGCTCTCAGGCGCCGCAAGCACATCCTCCCACGTGGGAAACTTTGACCTCAGGGACTCAAAGGCGCGACCGGAGTTGACATCGTTTGTATTCTGACTGAGTATCGTCAGAACTAGCTCATCGACGGGGGGCAGGTGACGACTGGCGATGGCATCTCCGTAGTTCTGCCGTATCCGACGGCAGACCTCTTCGGCCTTGGCTCGTGGGTCGAGGACTGTCAAGATGTAGTGCCATGGAACATCCAGCCATTTTAGTGAGCCGATAGGAACATGGTGCTGCCGTTTCAGAAGCCTTTTACTTGGCGATTCTACACTGTGCGCCGGACCAGCAATGAGAGTACTTGTTGTATATGAGAGCACAATGGGGCGGACCAAAGCAATCGCCGAGGCCATCTGCAGGGGAGTCACTGATGCCGGAGTAGAGTGTGAGCTGGTGAGAGCTCGGGACTTTGAAGGAATCGACGGGGCGTGCGCCCTTGCGCTGGGGAGCTCCACTAGGATGAAACGTCCGTTGCCGAGGACGCGACAGATTCTGGACGAACTGCCAGAGCTGAATGGGCTGCCGGTCACCGCATTTGGATCATATGGTTGGAGCGGAGAAGCACCAGACATAATTGCAAACAAGCTGCGTGAGAAAGGGGGAGAGTTCGTTGGTGAACGACCCCTCAGAATCAAGGAGCACCCGCGGGAGCCCGACGTAGAGAAGTGTGTCGAGCTGGGGAAGATTCTTGCGCGCAGCTGTGAGTCATGGGAAACTGTAGAGCACTGAGCGAATGGGGGCTGTGAGTGAAAGGAATGGGATATGTATCAAGGCTGACTAGGTATCCGCTACGCAGGAAGCGCCTCTTCTTCGGCTTCTTGGGCGCAGCGGGAGTGGGAACGCTATTCAATGTCGCCACGCCATTGGTCATGGCATATATCATAGACGTAGTCATCCCCAGCTCCGCTTACGACCTCCTGCTACCATATGCGCTCCTCTACTTGGGGCTAAATGGGCTGTATGCCGTATTTGACATTGCGGGGAGATATGGTGCAGCCCTCTCAGCGCACAACGCGATATACGAACTTCGGAGGGATCTCTACATCTCACTCATGGAAAAGGACCTTGCATTCTACGACTCAAATGAAACGGGCCAACTCATAGCTCGGGTGACCACAGATGTCACGACTATGAGAGAGTTCCTACTATGGGGGTACCGTGTCATCTTCATCGGGGTGGCGACGCTCATCGGGACCTACGTCATGATGTGGGTAATCAGCCCAACGTTGACCGTCTACATGCTCGGCGCCGTACCGATCGTTGCGCTGTTCGGAGTTGCATTTGCAAAGCACGTACGTCCCGTGTTCTTCCGCGCGAGAGAGAAATACGGGCGCCTTAGCTCGGTACTCACAGAGAACATCGTTGGAATCAAGGTTGTCAGGTCGTATGCTGCAACGGAACGTGAGAAGCGTCGAGTGAGGGACGAGAACGAGGAGTTCAAACGAGTAATAACAAGAGCATTCAGGTTGGCTGCACTATACCAACCACTTCTTCCCGCACTTCTCGGCGTTGTCACGGGAGTGCTGGTGTATGTGGGCGGTGTTTCGTTTGTCACAGGAACGCTCACATATGGTGAGTTCGTCGCGTTCGTGTCTCTCGTGGGCATGCTCGTGCTCCCTGCGAGATTCCTCAGTTGGGGCATCGGGATGTACCAGAGGGCATCCGCCGCGGCTGAACGGACCTTCTATATTCTAGACCACAAGGATGAGATTCTTGATCCTGAAGATCCTGTAGAGGTAACGGAGCTACGGGGTGAAGTCGACTTTGTCAACGTCTGTTTCAGCTACGGGGACGGGAAGCTGATTCTAGACAATGTGTCTTTCAAAGTGAAACCCGGCCAGATTGTGGCCCTTCTCGGTGGTACAGGCTCTGGAAAGACTACACTCACGAATCTCATCTCGCGACTGTACGATGTTGACCGCAACCCAACAGTAGTCTATAACGGGAGGACCTACAAGGTCGACGATGATGGCACCGTTCGCATTAACGGGCGGAAATACCATGTCACTGATGGAGTAGTGAACATTGATGGAGAAACCGTATCGGTACAACCACCTGGCAAGGTGCTCATTGATGGAATAGATGTGAGGAGGTTCAGAATACAAGATCTCAGACGTCGCATCGGAGTGGTCCATCAGGACCCGTTCCTGTTCTCCGCAACGATCCGGGAGAACATCGCCTTTGGGCGGCCTGATGCAACCCAAGAGGAGATAGAAACAGCTGCGAAGGCCGCTAGAATTCATGACTTCATTGTCAGCCTGCCGGACGGGTATGAGTCTCTTGTAGGTGAGAGAGGTGTGGCACTGAGCGGGGGTCAACGCCAGAGAGTCGCTATTGCTCGTGCCCTCCTTGCAGACCCGACCATTCTCGTCCTAGACGACTCGACGAGCGCCGTCGACGCTAGGACAGAGATGCTGATACAAGAGGCTCTGGAGAATCTCATGCGTGGTAGGACGACGTTTGTGATAACGCACCGGATGAGCACGATTCGAAATGCAGACCTGATTGTCGTCATGGAACATGGCCGCGTGGTGGAGATTGGATCCCATGACGAACTGATGGCACTGGATGGCATCTACGCCGGAATTCACAGAACATTAGCAGAGATGGAGATGCTGGCTAGCCAGACACCTTCATCAGAGGGCGTGACAACGGGGGGAGATTCGTGAGATGAGCCGCTCACTTGACCATCAGGACGACCCTGACGCTAGAACGTATGACTACACAGATACGGAACTAATGGCACGCATGTTCCGGTATCTGCTCACCTATCGTGCCCACCTGCTTGCGGTCATCGTGCTTGTGGCGATAAACATCGGTGTGGGAGTGTACAGCCCATTCGTTCTCCGTCAGGCGATAGATGTGGACTTTCCCAGCGGGGACCTTCAGGCACTAGCGAACACAGCCCTATTGTACATTGCTCTCCAGATCGCCCTCTGGTTGTCCGGCTACGGAACCGAGTACATAATGACAGGTATGGGGCAGCGCGCCATATTCACAATTCGGCAAGAACTATACGAACACCTGCAACTCATGTCTCAGGACTTCTACGACAAGTCGACCAGTGGGCGGGTGATATCGCGTCTGACTAATGACATAGACCGAATGTCGGACCTATTGAATGGCGGTCTCATCTCCACATTTGCTCAGATATTCATCTTGGTGGTCATCAGCGTTGTCATCTTCACCGTTGATGTCCAGCTTGCTCTCGTGTCCATGACTGCAATTCCGCTCCTGCTTGTGTCAACGATTCACTTTCGCAAGAGGCTCAAAGAGGCATACAGGCAGACGAGGAAGACCATCTCAGCAGTCACGTCGAACTTGGCTGAGAGTATAGCTGGTGCCAAGGTCACTAAGAGCTTTGCCCGTGAGGGTGTCAACATCTCCAACTTTGATGTCGTGATCAGGCGCGACTACGAGGCCAACATAGAGGCTGGAAAGGCTCAGGCCACTTTCTTTCCGGTCATCAGGTTCATCGGTTCCATTGGAATCTTCCTCATCCTCTGGGTCGGAGGCATGAGGCTGATGAGTGGTACACTCACACTCGGTACCCTTGTGCTCTTCATCCGTTTCACAGAGAGGTTCTTCAGACCCATTCTAATCATCGCAAACTTCTACACAAACGTCCAGAGCGCCTTTGCGGGAGCCGAACGGGTGTTCTCAGTGATGGACACTGTGCCAGCCGTCCAAGATAGACCCGGGGCGATTGAGCTAAGGAATGTGAAGGGCCACATAAGGTTCAGGAACGTGACTTTCGGCTATGTGGAGGGCATCAATGTCCTCGAAGACTTCAACCTCGAGATTCGACCTGGGGAAACTATTGCCCTCGTTGGAAATACTGGTGCCGGTAAGACCACCGTCGTCAGCCTTCTGAACAGATTCTATGATGTACAGGATGGCTCCATCGAGATTGACGGTATCGACATTAGAGATGTGACGCTTCGATCACTCCATTCAACAATAGGCCTTGTGCTTCAGGAACCGTTCCTGTTCATGGGCACTGTACGAGAGAACATCAAGTATGGAAAACCAGATGCTTCGGACGAAGAGGTCCTGCGAGCCATTGAAGCGATTGGCGCCACGCGCATCTTCGAGGGACTTGAAAACGGTCTTGACACAGAAGTGGGGGAGAGAGGAAGCAGACTCTCGGAGGGCGAACGCCAGCTCGTGAGCTTTGCAAGAGCACTCTTGGCGGATCCTCGGATACTCATCCTAGATGAGGCCACAAGTTCTGTGGACATCTACACAGAGTACGCCATCCAGAGAGGACTCAAGTCACTGCTTGCCGGTCGAACCTCCATAGTAGTGGCCCACCGGCTGTCAACCGTTGTCAGAGCTGACAGAATAATCGTGCTGGAGAATGGGAAGATAGTGGAGGAGGGAACACATTCCCAGTTGATGGCAAAGCGGGGCAAATACCATTCATTGTATAGCGTTCAACTGGAAATGTCCCCTAGGGCAGTGTAGGCGAAACCAGTCGCCCTATCATCTCCACCAGTCGTACCACTTGTTCCATGAGCGACGCAACGCACGAAACGGCAGCGTGCCAACTGAATATGGGACCGAGAAGGGATGTCCCGAATCTGTCGGGCCAAGACGTGTGTTTCGACCTATCTCAACGCACCGGCCTTGGGAAGTCGTCACGGAAACTCTATCGTCATCGACTACGACAAGTGCGTCGTCTGTGATTGCCACCACATGATCCCCACGAACCAGCACGACGCGATCCTCGCTCTCCACGAGAATCGTGTGAATCCCGCCGCTATCTTCCCCAGCAAGCATCGTGCCACGTTTCGTGTCCACAGACCGCGGCACCTTGGCCGCCATCTCATCAAGAATGTCCGTGACCTGCTTGACAAACCTGTCGGGCGAAACGTTCCACCTCTGAAATGACTGATCATCCGCCCCCTCCAACTCGGGGAGATTGGAGAGATCGCCGAATATGACAAATGTGCCGTCGAGCTCGCCGGTGACGGGCCCACCAACGGCACCGTCAGTGGTCTCAAGAATAGCATCAACTGCAAACCGGCAAGTCCCAAAGAGAGCCAAGCCCACAGGCCCCTCATCGCTCAAGACACGGGCACACACAGTTCCTTCTGTAATCTCTGCAATCACCCGCTCCGCGGAGATTGGGCAATATGACCGCGGGAGAACCGATAACCTATCTTCAACGTAGAAGCGGACCAACTCACCACTCCTCCTCCGACTCTGGCATTCCATTGTCGTAGTCGGGCACCTCGTCCTCCTCATCTTCAAACTCTACTCTGACCTCAGATTCTCTGGGCTGTGCTGTCTGTTCTGATTCGACCTGGCTTGTCAGCCACTGAGCCAGACGGTATGCAAGCCTTCCTGCGACCGTTACGTAGTAGGTTCCCCGCACAGCACCCTTCACTACGTACCCCGCGTCAATTAGGGGGGTCAGGTGGTGCGTGAGTGAACTGCCCGTCTTGCCAATGTAAGTTTCAATCTCGTTGAAGGACTTTCCACCGTCCTTCAGAAAGTCGAGAATGCGAAGTCTGTCCACATTGCCTAGTGGGCTTAGAACGCGGGCCATACGCTCGGGCGGAATGGACTCAACATCACGACGCCTCTTGCTCCTGCGCCGGCTGTGAGCCACCCGCACTCGCGGAGACCGAACACGGACTGCATTGTCCGTGACTCCCTTGACAGCAAGGCTAATCTGCTCACCCAAGCCAGCCATCATGTCCTCCAGACTCTCTGCCAGCGCCTCAAGATCTATGACTGGGCGTGGCGGATGTTCATGAGGCGGTGGTGGATGATGATGAGGCGGTCTAGGCGGGCGCGCCACTGGAATGCGCCTTGGAGGAACATCATCACCTGGTGGTGAGGGGACCTCCTTGTAGTCGCGTTTCAGCATTCTGAGCTCTTCGCGTTCCCTCCTGAGTTCTTCGAGCTCACGCTTCAAGGTTTCGCGCAGGCGTCGGACCTCTTCGATCTCTCGTTCAAGTCTGTCGTCAGACGTATCGGTCATTTCGTGTACACTCCACGTATCTTGTGCATAACTGTACAATATTACAGTCCCTTATAAAACTTCGGTCATATTACAGCATCGAGAGAGGCCAGAGATTCTCGTTGAAAACCTTGGTAGCACGCACTCGAACGGTTGGAGATACGGAATACTACTAAAAGGAACTTACCAAATACATGTTCTTCGCATCAAACTATAGGATATGAAAGCTTTGGCAAAGAAGAAAGCGCCAAAGATAGACTACGTAGTGAAGAAGGCAATCCAGGACTTTGCAAGAAGCAACAACATGATGGTCGGCAGCGACGCCTACGACGCCATCAATGCCAAGATTCATGCCATGCTCGAAGAAGCCGCTGAGAGATGCAAGGCTAACAAGAGGAAGACTCTCAAGGCGTACGACTTCTGATCTACTCAGTTCAAGAAACATGGAGCGGCGAACACTCTTCGCTGCCCCGAGTTTCTGCACTCCTCGATTAATGGCCCGCTTGATGCTCGCGCCACCTAACTAGCTCTACTATTCGTGTCTGCGTCTTGGAGGTCTATCGAAGTCCATGGGATTCTGAGTGTCGTATCCCACGTATAAACCGACCCTACTGTGGGAGAATCGATGTGACATCATGACCGAATCCCTCTCGGGGAACGATCCCGGACCCTCTCCATGTGTCACGGAGCGGGCCACTCCATGTCGAGACCTCTCAATCGCACCTCCGTACAGATAGAGAGCGACAAGCAAGACAATCCCGCCTAGCACAAGTAGTAACAGTATCATCTCACACATATGTCCCCGTGTGTGTGGATAAGGATTGTGGATAAATAGGCTGAATCTGCTGGTTGAGGGGAGCCCCTGCCTCTATGGCAGGGACTGCCACGGAATGTTATCGCTTGGCCTTTAGCTTCTTTATCTCCTCGATTATTGCTGGGACCACCTCGAAGAGGTCGCCAACGATTCCAAAGTCGGCGATCTCAAAGATTGGTGCCTCAGGGTCCTTGTTGACTGCGACTATTATGTCGGATGACGACATCCCGGCAATGTGTTGAATGGCCCCAGAGATTCCCAGAGCAAAGTAGAGCTTTGGCGAGATCGTGCGGCCAGACTGACCCACCTGCTGGGTTGGAGGAAGCCATCCAGCATCAACGATGGGTCGAGACCCTCCAACAGCAGCATCTAGGAGCTCAGCCAGTGACCGAGGAAGATCTAGATTCGAGGGGTCTTTGATACCACGGCCGCTGCTCACGACTATGTCCGCCTCCTCGACCGATTTCATCCCCTCGGTCACCTCTTTCACGTGCTCCAGCACCTTAGTTCGCACCTGGACGGGGCTGACCTTGATCTCTACCTTTTCAATCTCCCCGGTACGGGATGGGTCGGGATCAGAGGGCTTGAACACATTCGGCCGGACCGTGGCCATCTGTGGCCGCGTGTACGGACAGAGAATCTCCGCCATGATGTTGCCACCAAATGCAGGGCGCGTCTGTACGAGCTGGCGCTCCTCGTCAATGTCTAGGCCGGTGCAATCCGCCGTGAGACCAAGTTTGAGGCGCGCAGCCACTCGGGGCGCGAGATCTCTGCCATTGTTGGTTGCCCCGAACAGGATTATAGCAGGCTTGCGCGGAGCAATGAGGGAGGTCATTGCAATCGTATAGGCATCAGTAGTGTACTCCGCGAAGATTTTGTCATCAACAACGAGCACTTTGTCAGCTCCTTGGTGGATCAGTGTTTCAGCGAGAGGCTCGACTTCATGGCCAATGAGTACCGCGACCAGTTTC
>Ga0190334_1000780_pt1 | contig 14617 bp, 12 predicted proteins | sample 48720478_MG_FD_161270 | JGI IMG/M metagenome (GOLD analysis project Ga0190334, IMG submission 161270) | Hydrothermal vent sediment bacterial communities from Southern Trench, Guaymas Basin, Mexico - 4872-04-7-8_MG | ecosystem: Environmental > Aquatic > Marine > Hydrothermal vents > Sediment ...
GACCCGGGGTGACTGGGTGATAAGGTAGTTTTGCAGATCGTTCTGGGGGAATATCCTGGTGAAGGCCGGCAGGGCCAGCCCCGTTATCAGAAAGGCGCGTATCAGGTGCCGGTCCATGAACGGTTGGAAGACATGGCAGACACAGCTGCCGGTCTTTTACTTATAATGGTTGATATATAAAGTTACGAAACATGACGGCAGAGGGCAAGAGTGATAATGTGTTACAGAACATAAATCCGCTTCTTTGAAAGGCGGGGGGATCACCCGTTGCTGGCGGGGGCAAGGTGGTTGGGTGATTAACCTCCGAATGATCGTATGACAGGCTGTTAAAAAAGCCCGCAGGGTCTGCCCCGTCATCGGCGCGATTTTCATTATTGCAGAATTTACCAGCAAAATAAACAGTTGCTGTTTCCCCTTCTGACCCCTTCCGTCTTCCGCCTGTTGGCGGAATCCACCTTCCCCTGAGAGGGGAAGGATTTATTCTTCACAATGGGATGTTGTATAGAAATTTAAAGGTCTATTAGGCAAACTTTTCTGCCAGGCTTTCCAGCCGGGCCGATAGATCTTCCCAGTTGATCACATACAGCAGATGTCCTCCGTCGTGAAAAGCCAGCTTCCTTTCCCGGTGTTTCACCAGAGAAAATCATTATTTTCAATGGCTTCCCTGATCATGGCAGTGGCTTTGTTCAGGCCGTTGACATATCCGTTGTGATGTTTCGAATGATGCAACTCCATGGTTTCCCTGTCAGTGTAGGATTCCAGCGCATCATAGGAGTAATCCGGGGAAGGAAGTACATATTGCCCCTCAGCGTTCAGGGTTATTTGCAGATTCTCGGCAGCGTTGAATTTTCCTGCGCGGCCGGCGAATATGCTGCCCAGAACAAGAGCCGCCGATGTTTTCAAAAATTATCTTTTGCCATTTTCCGTATTTTTTGTTGGTTTAATATGTATAATAAATAAATACGGATTTTGATCAGTATGGCAATGGTATGACTTTCCCGTTGGTTCTGTAAGATCCTGATTATTTGAAGGCTTTTTCCAGCAGACCGTCGCCATGCAGGGAAAGACGGTGGAAATAATCCGGCACCTTTTTCCCGGTCAGGTGGTCCACATAAAGTTTTGCCAGATACTGGGCCAGCATGAACCCCTGTCCCCGAAGGCCAAGGAAAAGCCCTTCCTGCGGATCGATAATCATGCGCGGTTCCACATAGTACCCGGCCCATACTGCCTGAAATCCTACAGAAGAGAGCTCGGGCAGCCAGTTCACGAACACTTCCGAGATGATCTCGATAAATTCTTTGGAGTTGATCTTCAGGTTTTTCCCTGTTTCGTTCGGTTCCACAGCCGGTGATGCACAGCCGATGATCTGGCCGGTTTCTCCCAGTTGCTGGCCGTAAACTGCCACGAATCCTTTATAGTTTCTTCTGTCAATCAGCATATCCAGCGGATTGTTGTCCAGTCCGAGGTAGGGAAGACGTCGGGTAATAAAGGCCTGGTGCTTCACAGGGAACAGACCGGTTTCTATTCCCATTTTACGGGCGACTTCTCCACCCTCCGGGCCCATGGCATTGATGAAGTTTTCAGCGGTGTATTCAATGTACTGCCTGTCATGATCCCGGACCAGAATCCGGAATTTGCCGTTTTCCTTAACTGCATCGATCAGCTGGCAATCTTCCAGCACTTTTCCGCCGATTTCTATTCCCAGGGTTCTGATCAGATCAATCACCCGGCCGGGCGTAGCCTGCCAGCAGTCATGGGTGATCAGGGCACCGAGGTAGATATCCATTTTATTATTGAGAAAGGGGCTGATCTTTTTGTGGTAGTCTGCAGGTTCTACAAAATAGCCATCCGACCATTCCAGTGATTTTAGCAGGATATCGCGGGTAGCCTCGTCATGGGCAAAGGTGACATAACGGGTTGAACGGAAATCGATGTTCCCGATATTCTGTAATTCCTTGAAAATATCCAGATTATGCCGGGCAATGTCGGCCAGTTCGGGTACACTGAAGTTGGGGCGGCCTCCGGCAATATTCCTCCACGATGCTCCCCTTCCGTAATTGATCAGAACGGGTTCCATTCCGGCTTCAGCCAGGTAACGGAACAGGGCACTTCCTCCGATACCTCCTCCGGCCACCAGGGTTTTCACTTCCTTTTTCAGGATACTTTTACCGGCAACCACCGGAATGATCTGTTCATGTTTATCCCTGGGATACAGTTCGCCGATGTTCACCTGGTTTGACAGGGGCCCGCGCGGAGTGGCTTCTCCCACCAGGGCGATTTTTTTCCCGTCCAGCGTCTGCTTCAGCCTTTTGATGCATCGTTTACCCCGGCAGGCACCCATACCCAGACGGGTGGTATGCTTGATTTCATCCACCGATATGAATTTTCTGTTCCCGATGGTTTCCATGATCTCGTCCAGGGTTACGTCATCGCAATGACAGATATATTGCGGACTTTTCCCGGAAGGATTGCCTTCATGGAGGGAAAGGGGTTCAGGGTACTGTTCCTGAAGAATGAATCCCCTGGCTTTCAGCAGGGCTCCGCCTGAAAGATCATGGGATTTGACCCGGGCCACATGGGTTTTATTGGGTTTCCGCAGCACTTTATCCACCGTACCGGTTCCCAGTTTTTCTCCCTCATTATTCACCAGGAACACGGCGGCTCCTTCTTCCACTTCGTATTCCACCGGAAGGAAAAGCCAGTTTTTTTTCAGATTGTACCCGAATATGGCCAGTCCTGGGCACTGGTATACGCATTGCATGCATCCCGTGCATTTATCAAAATCAATGAGGGGCACGGTGCTGGAGGAGGTTTTGGTAATGGCTCCGTGCGGGCAGGCAAACTGGCAGGGGTTGCAGGCAAATCCGTATAGGCAGTCGATTAGCACAAACGGCCTGGCATGCATTCTTTCCGGTGTGGGTAGAAAAGGTTTTTCCAACACCTTTACCGGATGTTGCTGGGAATCGATGTATTCCTTGGAAATGGCCAGGTACCGGTCATAATCGTACTTTTCATCCAGTTCCTGCAGGATATCGAAAGCCACCTGTTTCCCGCGTAGAACGGCGCTGGTTCCTTCTCCGATGCGGATGGCATCGCCCGCTCCGTGGCAGTTCCGGCCGAAAATCTCCCGGCCTTTGATCAGGAGCTGATCATCGGACACCAGACCGGTACAGATATTGATGGCATCAATGCCTTCCAGAACCTGTTCCGTACCGGGGACCGGCTTGAAATCCTCACAGCGGGCAATCACTGCTCCGGTAATGCCGTCATAGTTTTCATTGGGGATGGCTTTTAGCAAGATGTATGAGGTGAGGATGGGAATACCCAGCCTGCGTACGCGATTGGCCTGTACGGGGAAACCTCCTTCGTGGTCCTGCGCCTCGAGGATGGCCACTACCCTGGCACCAGCCTGCATGAGCTGGTAGGAAGTAAGGTAGCCGATGTTCCCGGCGCCTACCGTGAGAACCTTCTTCCCCAGCAGGGTAAACTCTATGTTCATCATTTTCTGTACCACCGCAGCCGTATATACCCCGGGCAGGTCGTCGTTCTCAAAAGTGGGCATGAAAGGCACGGCTCCGGTGGCCACCACCAGATGCTCGGTATCCACATAATATATTTCTTCGGTGCGGATGTTCTTAACGGCCAGACGTCCGCCTTCCAGGATATCCCACACGGTAGAATTCAGAAAGATCCCTTCGTGGTTCTCTCCGGCCAGGGTGCGGGCAATGTCAAATCCACGCATGCCGCCGAATTTCTGCTCCTTTTCGAAGAAGAAGAACTGGTGGGTTTGCATCAGGAACTGACCGCCGATTTGCTCGTTATTGTCGATCACGATGTTCTCGATCCCGTGTTCATTCAGCACTTCTCTGGCTGCCAGTCCGGCTGGTCCGGCCCCGATAATGGCCACCCGGGTTTTGTACACCCTGAAAGGCTCTGCTTTCCTGTATTCCGTTACCTGCGGCTGATAATCGGAGGGGATTTCTTTTACTTCTTTCACTCCGTCTACAGGTGTGATGCATATTCGCCTGATGACTCCGTCTACGAGCATTTCGCAGGCCCCGCATTTACCGATGCCGCATTCCAGGCTCCGGTTCCTGCCCGACAGGCTGTGGCTGTGTACAGAATATCCGGCCTGGTGCAGGGCAGCCGCTATGGTTCTTCCCTTTTCTCCGGTAATCTTTTTCCCTTCGAACAGGAACGTGACCTGTTCTCCTTTTTTGATGTCGAGTATCGGATGCGATTCGATCTTTGGCATGGTGCAATAATCATTGGATTACTTAGAGGCAAAATTAGTGGTTATTGGCTGTTTATATATGATGTTTGTCATTATTGTGGAAGAAGGTTACGGTATACATCTGGAAAGCCAAATGATTTTATTAAACTGACCCTTTAGATTTTTCCCTCATATCGTAATGATCTGCCATAAAGACCCGGAAAAAGATCCTGCCACCGGGCTGTTGCAGTCAACCGAATGGTGGGGAAAGCTGGAGATAGCCCGGTAAACAGCACCAGGTATCTGTGCCCCCTCCGGGGGATGTTGGCGACCGTACCCAATCAGTCCATTACTCCATTACTCGATTACCCGATTACATGCACCAGGCCTTCCCGACTCACCGAATTACCGCCTCCCCGCCAAAGACACATGCGACCCCTCCGGGGTCGATCAGTTGCATGGGGCAAAGGGTATGGGGCTCAAGGAAGATGCGTGTTACGGGTTCAATGAGACTATCCATCCGGGAGCGAAGCGAAGCGGATGGATTAGTCGGAATTGAACCCTGACATGGCGAAGCCATCGTCAGGGTTACGGGTTACGCCTGACCCCTACATCCACTCCATCATGTGCAGCACCACCTTTTCGGCTCCTTCGCCTATCTGGGCAATGGTGGAATCGAGCATGTAGCAGGGGGTGGTGACCACTTTATGCCGTGAATCGGCCACCACCTGTCCGTGCGCTGTTTGGCGGTGACGGCCCCCCAGTTTTTCAACATCGGAGGCCGTGACGGTATCCTGCCCGATGGTCAGTTCTACATCCCCGAGTACTTTAGCCAGCACTACCGGGGCAATGCACAGGGCGCCGACGGGTTTGCCGGTAGCCACCATGTCTTTGATGGCTTTTTCCACTTCGGGCAATACGGTGAATTCAGCTCCTTTGAAAGCGTAATCGGAAAGATTCTTGGCAACCCCGAATCCTCCCGGTAAGAGCAAACCGTCAAAATCTTCCGCTTTGAAATCCAGCAGGGATCTGATCTTTCCCCGGGCAATGCGGGCTGCTTCCACCAGCACGTTCCGCTTTTCTTCCATTTCGTCGCCTGTGAGGTGGTTTACCACATGGTGCTGGTCGATATCGGGGGCGAACATTTCATACATGCCCCCGTGCTTGGAAATAAAATACAGCGAAAGGGTGGCTTCATGGATTTCTGCTCCGTCGTATACGCCACATCCCGAAAGGATCACGGCAAATTTTTTCGGTCTGTTCATGATTTCCTATTTTTGGGTTGGATCACTAATTTAACGAATTCCTTTCAGATAACAAATTGCTTTTGTCGTGTCGTCTTCTGTCCTGCGTACTTTTATCGGAGTTCCTGTACCGGTAAGCCGGGAAATGAGAAATCATTTCCGGGAATGGACCGGCTCTTTTCCCCGTTCATCGATCAAATGGGCAGATCCGGCCCACTGGCATCTTACCCTTACCTTCCTGGGCGATACCACTACCGCTCAGGCAGAAAGCATCGGGAAAGAGTTGTCTGCCCGCTGGGAAAGCCTGCCGGCTTTTTCAATCCGCCTGAAAGGTCTGGGCCTGTTTGGGGGCATGAACCGACCCAGGGTTATCTGGATCGGGGTGGATGATGAAGGAGGCATGCTGCAACGCCTGAAGGTCGATGCCGATGAAACGGCCCGGCGGCACGGATTTGAACCCGATGTACGGCCGTTCAAGCCTCACCTGACCCTGGCCCGCCCCCGGTTCGTAAGCGAAAGGAAGAAATTATGGGAGCTGCTGGAAAAGTACAAAGATCACGACTGGGGGCAAGTGGTGGTGAAGGAGATCATTTTTTTCGAAAGCCGGTTGCTGCCGGAAGGAGCGGTGCACCTGCCGCTTAGGAAGTTTTCTTTTCAGTCCGGCTGATCAGATGCCTCTCCCCCGGATAATAGTGAGGAAAGTATAGGCTATGATGCGGATATCCATCAACAGCGACATGTTTTCCACATAGATCAGATCGTATTTCATCCGCCGGATCATTTCATCGAGGTTCCCGGCATATCCGTATTTTACCTGACCCAGCGAGGTGATCCCAGGCTTGACCCGCTGCAGATGCAGGTATTCGGGAGCCCGTTTTACGATCCGGTCGATGTAATACTGCCTTTCCGGACGGGGACCTACCAGCGACATGTCGCCTTTCAGTACATTGACAAAATTGGGCACCTCATCCAGGCGGGTCCTCCGCATGAACCGTCCCACCCTGGTTACCCGGGGATCGTTACGACTGGAGAGCTGAGGGCCGTTCTCTTCGGCCCCAACTATCATGGAACGGAACTTGTAAATAGTAAAAGGCTTTCCGAAACGCCCGATGCGTTCGTGCCGGTAGATGACAGGGCCGCGGGTGTCCAGTTTGATCAGCACGGCCAGAACGGCACACAGTGGTGACAGAAGCAGAAGAGAAATGAGGGAAACGGAAATGTCGGTGATCCGTTTCAGGCTTACCTGCCAGGGGGAGATGAGGTCCCTTGAGATTTCCATCAGGGGGGCGTCGAACAGCGATACCAGCCTTACTTTCCCGGTAAGGATATCGAACAGGCTTGGAATAATGCGTATGCGTACATCATACCGTTCCAGCCGGCGTATGATCTTTTCCAGTTCGCCATGTTCATGGGATTCGATGGCAATGATCACCTCCTCGATGCGTTGTTTTTTTATTACCCGTTCCAGGTTTTCCATGGTTCCCAGATGGGGAAGCTCCCTGTTTAACATGCCCGGCTTTTCCCTGCCCGTGGGAATGAGAAAGCCGGAAAATACATTCCCTGAATATCCGCCTGGGCGGGTAAGCTCCCTGTAAATGTCCATTGCTTTGCCGTTGCTGCCGATCATGAGGGTACGGAAACCGATTTTCCCGTTCCTGATCCTGTTCCGTGTACGGGTTGTAATGATCAGGCGCGGCGGGTAGGAGCAAAGAAAATGCAAAGCCAGCAGCACGGCAGCTGAAAGGTAATAATGCCGGTACCCCGATACCACATCGTCGAGGATCAGGGTGAAAAAAATGACCACGGTGCCCAGCAAGGTGATCAACAGGGACATTCCGAATTCATGCAGGAGCGACCGGCGATACAGGTTCCGGTACAGTCCGGCCGTATGATAGAGGAAAATCCAGAAAACCGGCACCACGCCCAGTCCAAGAAAATACCTTTCATCGAATTCTACCGGGACAGCATAGCCGAATACACGGGGCTCAATAATAATTTTCCGGAAAACGAAGAACAGGGTCCAGCTGAGGGCTGCGGAAAAAAAATCCCAGAACAGATAGGTCAGGACCTGCTTCCTGTTTTTCATGCATCAAAGGCGGTTAACTGAATCAAGAACCGCTAAAATCATGTTTTTATTGTGGGTGTTCAGAGAATTTTCAGGCTAGCTCAGTTCACCGACAGCCAGTTCAGCCGTTCCTGCAGGTCGAGAGAAACCTCCAGGGCCCTGAAGGCATCTTCCAGGTTCACCTGGGGCGATTGCCGGCTGTGTATGGAGGTATGAAAACTCATCAGCTCATCGGCCAGGGGATCGGAAGGGGTTACCAGCAGTTGTTCGGTGGCTATGCGGGCACCGGATACGGTGCCTGATTCCGCATTTTTCAGGTGCTGGATCTCTGCAGTTTGCCGCAGCAGGTCGATCCGGATGGTCATACCGGTCTGGTACAGGTGGCAGGTGTGGCTTTGTTCCTGCCCCACCCGGTTGATCATGAAATTGGCCACGCATCCGTTTTCAAATTCCAGCCGGGCTTCCACCAGGTCGGGTTTGCCCGAAACCAGCCTTACACCGCTAACACTGCTTTTCCTGATGTTCGAACGGGTGAGGTACATGGCCAGATCAATATCATGCATCAGATACTGCAACACCAGCGATTGCGTGTTTCCTGCCCTCTGGAAAGGGATCTTCCTCTGGAATTCCATGTATCCCGGCGTTCTGATATAGGGACAGGCTGCCAGAAAAGCCGGATTAAACCGGTTAGGCTGTGAAACCTGTACTATCCCTCTGGCTTCACCGATGAGCTTAAGAAGTTCGCGCAGCACCTGCGCTTTGCCGGTATACGGGTTGTGCAGGAACACATGTTTGGATTCCCTGATCGCCTGCCTGAAGGCCGAAGGGTACTGGCATAGAGGTCCGGTGATATCGATGGCATCGGCCACACCGGTCAGCATTTCCGGGTCACTGAATGAATGCAGATGGCAGGTGCGGCCCAGCATTTCCCGGCGAACGGGATCGGGATCATAAAATCCTACCAGCCGAAAGGAAGGAATCCTCCTGATGATGTCAATGGCGTTGCTTCCGTTGGCCTCACCGCCCAGGATGCCGATCTTGATCATCTTTCGTGCAGGTTTTTGCAAACATATTTCATTTAAACGGTTGGTTCCAGTTTTTTTTACCTTATTTTTCAACGTTTTCGTGTTGAAAAACTAAATTTGTAGCCTGAACGAAAAACCTGGGAATGCACGACACATACCGCCATAAGGGATTGAGAAAGAAGCTGGTAGATGAAGTAAGAAGCAAGGGAATCAAGGATGAAAGAGTTCTTGAGGCCATGAGCCGGGTGCCCCGCCACCTGTTCATGGATTCGGGATTCGTTCATTTTGCCTACCGCGACCAGGCTTTTCCCATCGGTGCCGGCCAGACCATTTCCCAGCCCTATACGGTGGCTTTTCAAACCGGGCTGTTGCAGGTGCGGAAGCACGACAAGGTGCTGGAAATCGGTACGGGCTCCGGTTATCAGGCGGCCATCCTGGTGGAGATGGGAGCCAAGGTATATACCATTGAAAGACAGAGGGAACTCTTTCTGAAAACTCAGTCTTTGCTGCCTGCCATGGGGTACAAGCCCCGTTTTTTTTACGGTGACGGCTCCGAGGGATTGCCCGCCTTTGCTCCTTTCGACAGGATACTGATTACGGCGGCTGCCCGGGAGATTCCTCCAAAGCTACTGGAACAGCTGAAAACAGGGGGAAGAATGGTGCTTCCCCTGGGAGGCGAAGGATCACAGGTAATGACGGTGGTGGTGAAAACGGGGGAGGATGAATATGAGAAGGAGGAACACGGATATTTTGTTTTCGTTCCCCTTCTGAAAGGAAAATCACAGGATAAACTGTAAAAAACTTCCCATGATCCATATCAAAACATTTGTATTTAATCCGTTCAGCGAAAACACCTTTGTGCTGTATAACGATACCCTGGAGTGTGCAGTAGTGGATGCCGGCTGTATGAATCCCCGCGAGGAACAGGAACTGGAACAATTTATAAGGGAACAGCGCCTGAAGCCGGTTGTTCTGCTGAATACACACTGTCATGTGGATCATGTGACGGGCAACGGTTTTATGAAGCGAAAATATGACCTGCTGACTCGTTGCCACGAAGCTGATGCTTTCCTTTTGAAGGATGCGGCGGCACATGCCCGGATGTTCGGCCTGAAAACGGAAAATCCTCCCGGTCCCGGTAAATTCATCCGGGAGGGAGAACAAATCGGTTTCGGGAATACGAACCTGCAGGTGATCCATGTGCCCGGGCACTCACCGGGGAGCGTGGTATTTTACAGTTCTGATGATCACATCCTGCTGGCAGGGGATGTCCTGTTCAAAGGGGGAATTGGCCGTACAGACCTTCCGGGCGGAGACCACCGGATCCTGCTGAAAAACATCCGTGAAAAACTGTTCACCCTGCCCGGTGATACGGTAGTCTACCCCGGGCACGGGCCCGCCACCACCATTAGTACGGAGACACAGTCGAATCCCTTTTTCGTCTGAACCTATTCTTTAACATGTACACTTTATGATTTTTGTCTGCAATTTGACCGTTGTTCTTTGTTAATTTTATGCCTTTACATACAGATTTAATTCGGAAATTCCATAAAAACTGAAACACTATGTCTATGCAAGGATTCGTATCCCGTCATGTCGGACCCCGTGAAGAAGATGTTCGGGAAATGTGCCGTGTAATTGGGGTGAAAGATGCCGATGAACTGATTGACAGAACCATTCCTGCCAGCATACGCCTGCGTTCGCCGCTCAACCTGCCTCCGGGGATGAGTGAACACGAATATTTCCGCTGCATCGGGCAGATAGCGGCCAAAAACCGGATATGGCGCACCTACATCGGGATGGGGTATTACGGAACCGTTTTTCCGGCGGTGATCCAGCGGAACATTCTGGAGAATCCTTCGTGGTACACTTCCTATACTCCCTATCAGGCGGAGATCAGCCAGGGCCGGCTGGAGGCACTTCTGAATTTCCAGACCGCCGTGATGGAACTTACCGGAATGGAGATTGCAAACGCCTCGCTGCTCGATGAAGCCACGGCCGCGGCCGAGGCTATGATCATGCTCCATAACTCGCGCAGCCGGGAGGCCGTGAAAAAGGGAGCTAATAAATTTTTTGTCGACAGCAATGTCTTTCCGCAAACCCTCGATGTGCTGGTTACCCGTGCTGAGCCATTCGGGATAGAGCTGGTTACCGGCGATTACAGGGATATGGCATTCGATGAAATGACGTTCGGTGTGCTGGTACAGTATCCGGCCGCCGACGGGGAGATACGCGATTACCGGCCGCTGGTGGAGCGTGCCCGTGAAGCAGAAGTGCCGGTGGTGGTGGCTGCCGATATCCTGAGCCTGGCTATCCTGACTCCTCCGGGTGAATGGGGGGCTGATGTGGTGGTGGGATCTACCCAGCGGTTGGGCATTCCCATGGGATACGGAGGTCCCCATGCGGGATATTTTGCCACAAGGGAGAAATTCAAACGCAACATTCCCGGCCGGATCATAGGTGTTACGATCGACGCCGACGGAAATCCCGCCATGCGAATGGCCCTCCAAACCCGCGAACAGCATATCAAGAGGGAGCGTGCTACGTCGAATATCTGCACGGCACAGGCTCTGCTGGCCACCATGGCAGGCATGTACGTGGTGTATCACGGACCGGAAGGTTTGCAGGAAATTGCCGGCGGCATTCACAGGAAAACAGCCGCCCTGTGCGCCGCACTTGAAAAGTTCGGGTATGAAAACACCCACAGGGATTATTTCGATACCCTGTGCCTGAAATTGCCCGAAAGAATGACTGTTGAACACATCCGGGGAAAAGCACTGGAGGCCGAGATCAATTTCCGCTACATCGATGATCATACCATCGGTATCAGCCTGGATGAAACCACCACGGAAAAAGACCTGATCGATATTGTGGGTGTGCTGGCCAGAGCGACCGGAGGAATACCCGGTGTGCGGGTACCCGTTCCTTCCGGAATGCAGTTTTCTTCCGTACACCGGCGGAAAGGGAAGTTCCTGCAGCAGTCCGTGTTCCATAAGTATCGTTCGGAAACCGAGCTAATGCGGTACATAAAAAGGCTGGAGCGGAAGGATTTTTCCCTGACCCATTCCATGATCAGCCTGGGTTCCTGCACCATGAAGCTGAATGCAGCGGTGGAACTGTTGCCATTGAGCTGGTCCGAATTCGGAAATATACACCCCTTTGTCCCTGTAGAACAGGCCGAAGGGTATCATCAGCTGTTCCGCGAGCTGGGAGAAGACCTCTGCGAGATCACCGGTTTCCCGGCCATTTCCTTTCAGCCCAATTCGGGGGCTGCCGGGGAATATACTGGATTGATGGTGATCAGGGAATACCATAAGAGCCGGGGGGAGGGCCACCGGAATGTGGTGCTGATTCCTGCATCGGCTCACGGGACCAACCCGGCCAGTGCTGTTATGGCCGGCAGCCGCGTGGTGGTGGTGGATTGTGACGACCGAGGAAACGTGGACCTGGATAGCCTGAGGAAACTGGCGGAAGAGCACCGGAATAACCTGTCGGCTTTCATGGTGACATATCCCTCCACCCACGGCGTGTTCGAGGAACGTATCCGGGAAATGATCAAAGTAGTGCATGAGAACGGCGGACTGGTTTACATGGACGGAGCCAACATGAATGCCCAGGTGGGTTATACCAACCCGGCCGTGATCGGTGCCGATGTATGCCACCTTAATCTGCACAAGACTTTCGGTATCCCTCACGGCGGCGGTGGACCCGGCATGGGACCCATAGCCGTTGCGGCTCACCTGGCCGAATTTCTGCCCGGACATCCGGTGGTGAAAACCGGAGGAGAAAAAGGGATCAAAGCCATTGCCGCCGCACCCTGGGGAAGCGCCAGTATCCTTCCCATATCCCATGCCTACATTAAGTTGCTGGGAGGGGAAGGGCTTACCCATGCCACCCGGCTGGCCATACTGAATGCCAATTATCTGGCTGCTGCCCTGAAAAACGGGTATGAAATTCTGTATACCGGCGACAACGGGTTCGTGGCCCATGAGATGATTGTCGATTGCCGGCCTTTCAAGGCCCTGGCAGGCATTACTGAAACCGACATAGCCAAACGGCTGATGGACTATGGTTTTCATGCACCCACCCTTTCCTTTCCCGTGCACGGAACACTGATGGTGGAGCCCACGGAAAGTGAATCGAAAGAGGAACTCGACCGGTTCATCACGGCCATGAAACAGATCCATGCCGAGATCATGGAAGTAAAGGAAAAGAAAGCGGATGCGGAGGATAATGTATTGAAGAACGCTCCCCATACGGTTACCATGGTTTGCTCCGACGACTGGTCCCGGCCCTACTCAAGGCAGAAAGCGGCTTTCCCGGGAGAATGGCTGGCTGAGAACAAATTCTGGCCTGCCGTAAGGCGGGTTGATGATGCCTGGGGTGACCGTAATCTCATGTGCTCGTACTCGGCCATCGATCAGGTGCGGCAGGGAAAGGCAGAATGAGAAAGAAGAGGGACTTTCCTTCAGGAAAGGGAATTTTTCCTTCGGATACAATCTTCTACCATCTCGCCGAAAATTTGCCCGGGTTCCAGGCCGGCGGCTCTTATCATTTTGGGAACAATGCTTTCGGCACTCAACCCGGGGATGGTATTTACCTCCATGAACCAGATCTCTTCGGGAGTCCATATATAGTCGATCCTGACCAGTCCCCGGCAATCGAGCAGGGAGTAGATACGCGATGACATTTCCTGGCATTTGCGGGACACTTCATCCGGAATTCTGGCTGGAACGATCTCATCAGCCATGCCGGGAGTGTATTTGGCCTCATAATCAAAGAAATCGTTTTTGCTGACGATTTCGCAAACGGGGAGAATATAGTCTTTTTCCAGGGTTTTCATTAGTCCGCAGGTGATCTCCGTACCCGGTAAAAAGGTTTCCACCAGTGCCAGCTTATCTTCTTCGAATGCTTTTTCCAGGGCGGCCGGAAGGTCTTCCACCCGGGTTACCTTGCTGATCCCGAAACTGCTGCCCCCCTCGTTGGGCTTGACAAAACAGGGCAGTCCCACTTCACTGACCAGATTTTCTGCACTGTAAGGGGTGCCTTTTCGTACCTGCACCGTTCCGGCAAACCGGAATCCGAAAGGAGCCAGGTATTGTTTGCAGGCGATTTTGTTAAAAGTAAGGGCTGAAGCCAGTCTTCCGCTGCATGTGTAGGGGATGTTCAGCATATCCAGGTAGCCCTCCAGCTGGCCGTCTTCCCCCGGTGTTCCGTGGATGGCTATAAAAGCAGCATCGAAATGCAATTTTTTTCCTTCATGGAGGATGCTGAAATCGTTTTTATCCACGGGCAGGCGGTCACCTGTTTGGGTAAGATACATCCAATGGTCGCGGGTGATCAGGATGGTGAACAGGTCATACCGGGCGGGATCCATGGCCCGGGCAATCTGCTTCGAGCTGTTTAGTGAGATGGAGTATTCCTGTGAATAGCCTCCGGTGACCAGGGCGATTTTTTTCTTCATAAAACCTCCTTCCGGGGCATAAAATTACAATTAAATCGTGTCATCCTGCCTGCCGGAAAGATAATTTCTCCATTTGCCGATCACCTGTTGCATGTCGTCAGGAAGTTCCGAATCGAATACCATCCTTTTCCGGGTAACCGGGTGGTCGAATGCCAGCGATCGGGCATGCAGGGCCTGGCGGGGTAGGATGCGGAAACAGTTCTCGATAAATTGTTTGTATTTGCTGAAGGTGGTCCCTTTCAGGATCCGGTCGCCTCCGTAAACCGGGTCGTTGAACAGGGGGTGTCGGATGTGCTGAAAATGGACCCGGATCTGGTGCGTACGGCCAGTCTCCAGCTTGCATTCCACCAGACTCACATACCCCAGTTTCTCGGTTACCCGGTAATGGGTCACGGCCGGTTTGCCGTCGGAGCCGTCGGGGAAAACGTGCATGCGGATGCGGTCTTTCGGGTTCCGGCCGATGTTCCCTTCTATAATGCCCTCTTCCGGGTCGGGGATCCCCCATACCAGGGCCATGTACTTCCGGTCGGTAGTCCGGTTATAGAACTGGTTGGCCAGGTGGTTCAGAGCAACCTCTGTTTTGGCCACCACCATGATGCCGGTGGT
>Ga0190334_1000782_pt1 | contig 14599 bp, 11 predicted proteins | sample 48720478_MG_FD_161270 | JGI IMG/M metagenome (GOLD analysis project Ga0190334, IMG submission 161270) | Hydrothermal vent sediment bacterial communities from Southern Trench, Guaymas Basin, Mexico - 4872-04-7-8_MG | ecosystem: Environmental > Aquatic > Marine > Hydrothermal vents > Sediment ...
TTTCTGGTAAATGTCTTGATTTATTTGTTAAATAAAATTAAGAATGAAAATGGAAACTCGAAAGAATCTTTAAAAGTTGCAAATGAATCTTTAGAAAAATCATTAATAAATTACTTATATGGGATGGATAAAGATGAATTCTTGTCAAAAGTCTCAAAGGCATACATGTCTTTGGTAGGGAAAGGTAAAGAGAATATTTTTTGTGAAAACTCCTTGGACTTGCCACAGAATTGGAGTAAAGAAACATTAGACAAGATAAAATTAAATGAATTTGATATTTTATTTACAAATCCTCCTTTCGGTTCAAAAATTAAAATAAAAGAAAAAAAGATTTTAGAACAATATGAATTAGGACATAGATGGACAAAAACTAATAAGGGAATGGAAAAAACATCCATTTTATTGAAATCACAAACTCCTCAGATTTTATTTATTGAAAGATGCTTGCAATTACTAAAAGATGGTGGAAGAATGGCAATAGTTTTACCCGAAGGATTATTAGGTAATCCCTCACACGAGTATATTCGAAGTTTTATCATTAAAAATTCCAAGATTTTAGCAGTCATAGATGCTCCGAAAGAAACTTTCCTTCCAAATACCCAAACTAAGACTTGCATCTTATTCTTGCAAAAAGGTAAAACTCATAAAAACGATTATGAAATTTTCATGGCAATAGCAGAGAAATGTGGTCATGATTCGAGGGATAACATAATTTACAAAATAGATAAAAAGGGAAATCTTTTATATGATAATTTGGGGAATAAAATCATTGATGATGATTTTCCAGAGATTTGCAAGAATTATTCACGATTTATTCAAGATGAACCATTAATTTATAATAGGAAGGGTTTCAAGGTGAAAATTTCCGAACTTAAATCTTTAAGTTTAATACCAAGATTTTATGACCCTTTTATAAATGAAGAATTAAAAAAATTGAGCAAGAATTATGATCTAGTAAGAATTAAAGACTTAATCAAGAAAGGGATCATTTCAATACGGAAAGGACAAGGAATTGAAAAAAAATATTATGGTACCGGCGATATTCCATATGTAAGAACATCAGATATAGTAAATTGGGAATTAAAGATCGATCCATCAAAATCAGTTTCAAATGAAATCTATGAAAAGTTTAAACAAGACTTAAAGATAAACGATATATTGATAGTAATTGATGGAGGACATTTAATTGGTAATACTTGCATGTTAATAGAAGAGCGAGATACAAGATGCTTGATACAAGGTCATATTGATATTATTAGGTGTGAAGATTACGAGAAACTGAACCCATTTTTATTAATGTATTTTTTAAATACTAAGATAGTACGTGATCAAATTAAAGCGAACATTGTAATTCAATCTACCCTTGCTACAATAGGAGAACGAATATTGGACGTTTTTATTCCGATTCCAAAAAGTCCAGAAAGGAGAAAGAATATTATAGAGAAGACCAAGACATTACTAATTAAAAGAACTGAATTAAGGAATGAAATTGAAAAAATAAATTATAATAAATTAGAAGAATATTAAAAATGTGAGCTAAAATTATAAAGGATCAGAGCAGATCAGTTTTATCATTAATCTGCGATTGCAGATTTCATTTCGCCTACTCTTCATCGGTATCTGTAAAGGGTATCCTGACTTTACAGATCCCATTATTATAATTTTAGCTCAAGTAGAAGAATGCATTATAAGCTTAAAATCCTTTCGGATTTAAAAAATAATCATTTAAGCAAGTATTTTGGGATTTTTTGAAATCTGAATAAATCTTCTAGGGTTTCAGCTTCTCTTATTTGATATGTCTTACCATTTTTAATTAAAATCTCCGCTGGGCGAGGTCTACTATTATAATTACTACTCATGGTAAAACCATAGGCTCCCGCATCTAATATTGCTAATAAATCTCCTTCTTCTAATTTTTGTAATTCTCTTTCTTTCCCAAAAACGTCACCTGACTCACAAATTGGTCCTACTACATTATACTTCACCTTTTCTGCGTCTATTTTAATATTACAAGGGATAATATGGTGATAAGCACCATAAAAGGCGGGTCTAATTAATGTATTAAATCCTGCATCAACTCCAGCAAAGTATTTGTGCCCATTAAACTTTATTGTGTTAATTCTTGTTAAAATCACGCTGGATTCAGCGCATAAAAATCGTCCCGGTTCTATTTTTAATTCTGGCTCAAAAATTCCTAGTTTTTTAATTCGTTCATTTATGAAATTTATTATTAATTTTCCATAAAGCTTTAAATCGAGGGGTTTTTCTTCAGGCTTATATGGTATGCCCAAACCTCCACCAATATCGATGAACTCAAACTCAATTGAAAGCTTATCAACTAAATTTTCAATAATATCCAAGAATTCTCTCGTAGCTAATTCAAAATCCCTTACATCCAGGATTCCAGAACCTATATGTTGATGAATGCCAAATCGCTTGAAGCCAAACTTTTTTGCCAAGGAATATGCTCTAATTACTTGTTCCTTTAATAATCCAAATTTAACATCCTTGCCAGCAGTGATCGTGTGACTATGATGTCCAGCACCAAATTCTGGATTTATTCTAAAAGATATGAGGTCCTTATCTTCATTCAATTTATCATAAATCTTATTTAGTCTGTATAATTGGCTCAAGCTATCTAAATTTATAATAACGCCATTTTTCACGGCAAATTCCAAGTCATCATTCGTAAACATGTTTCCAGTATATATGATTTTATTTGGGTTTATGTTGACTTTTAAACAAGCATGAATCTCGCCTACAGATGAGCAATCGAAAGAAGAACCTTCAGAATGCAATATCTTCAAGATAGAAAGATTAGAATTTGCTTTTATTGCAAAATGAATTGAATTTTTTTTATAATACGAATTTATTAGACTTTTTAATTCTCGATATCTCTCCCTGATTATTCTTTCACTTACCACGTAAACTGGAGTGTCATATTCTTTAATTAATTCATTAACATTCACTTCATCAAATAAAAGCTCTCCATTCAAATATCTTAGACCTTTCCTTTCTAACCATTTTTCATAATTCATTTTAACCAACTCTCGGCTAATTCATAAATCTCTATTAAAAATGCTCAATCTTTAAACAAGGTTTTTCACAATGAAATGTGATTTATTATTCCAGAAAATACTTTAACAACGGGCCCTTCCATTATTACATCCTTCCCATTGAATATAATGGTGAGATCTCCTCCATCATTATGTATCTTTATTGGAACATTTTTCTCAAATTTTTCTAAGAGCACGCCAGCCACAACAGCAGCACACGTTCCTGTTCCACAAGCTTTTGTAATGCCAACTCCTCTTTCAAACACTCGCATTCTTGCTTCTGTAGGGGATATTACTTTTACAAATTCAACATTGGTTTTTTTAGGAAATATAGGATTTGATTCGATAAAGGCACCGTACATGTTTAATTGGTCGTCATTAGGTAGATCGTTCACGAAAATTATTGCATGAGGATTTCCCATTGAAACTGCTGTAAATTTAAAAATCTTGTCTATAGCAACTATGGTTTCATTAATGCAATATTTTTCTAAATCCTCTGTTATTACTGGAATTTTTTCACATTCGAGTATTGGTGAACCCATATTTACTTTTACGGATTTAACTTTACTATCCTCAACATTTACCTCAGTTAAAATTGTTCCCTTTAAAGTATGAACTTTAATGTTTTTAGAATCAACAAGTCCTTTTTCATAAACATATTTAGCAAAACATCTAATTCCATTTCCACACATCTCTGCTTCGGTTCCATCAGCATTAAATATTCGCATCCTTATATGATTTTGAAAAGGTTTGCATACAAAAATAAGACCATCAGCACCTACAGAGAAATGTCTTTGGCACAAAATACGTGCTAGATCTCCTTTCTTATCATCTGGGATATTATAAATTATATTGTTTATTATTATGTAATCATTACCAAGCCCGTGATATTTTTCAAAATTTAAATTTTTGAGTTCCATAATTATTATACTTCCCAAAAATAATTTTTTACCTTTAAAATTCTCAAAACATCGATATCTCTGCTAATTTTAGACATTTACTAGTTTAAATAATTATTATCAAATAATTTTAACTTATTTTTCTGAGATGTATTTTACAAATCCGATAAAAAAGAAATACAATTTTCTTAAAATGCAAAAAAAATTTCTATTTAATTCTACTAATGGAAAATTTTGATTTTATTGTAAAAATAAATTGAAGAGGATAAAAATATTTTTATAGAGTAATACTTTTTTCTGGATCAGTATTACTCGATAATAAAAAATTCGAAGATAATAACACTCAAATTGAGGTAATAATATTTGAAGAAAACAAAAGTATTAATCATAATTTCATTACTTTTAGTGATTCTTAGCATTGCTGGATATTTAGCTCCCAATGTAGTAAAAAATTCGGATATCAAACCTTCATCCACGCCAGAGATTAAAGTAGTTACCACGACTACGATCCTTTGGGACTTTGCTCAACATATTGTTGGCAATTTAGGAACAGTAGATGTTATCATTGAGGGTGGAACATGTCCTGGGCATTACGATTATACTCCTAGCGACATAGTTAAAGTTTCTGATGCAGATATTGTTTTTTATCATGGATTTGAGTGGTCACAATTCTTAGAAGATTTACTTACACAAGCTGGAAATTTAAAGGCAGCATATTCAATGAGCGGAAATGCAAGCTTAGGATGGACTCAATGGGGCGCTCCTGCTAATGCAATTTTATTCTTGGATGCTATATGCGCTGAACTAAATAAAACATATCCATCCTTAAATGAAACTTTTAATCAAAATTGTTTAGAATATAAAAATCAAATTTTAGTTAAGAAAGCTGAAATTGAAGCTAATAATGCGGCAATTTACAACTTCACGGATGTAAAAGCTTATATAATGTTTCATCAAAAAGCTTTTATAACTTGGTTAGGTTTTAACATAACGGGAGAATGGACCGTTGATGATAATAGCATGACTCCTTCCGACTTTGCTAACATTATTGATGGTGCCTATAAAACAAATACTCAGATAATAATCATGAACTATCAATCTGGAACGGTGCAAGGGAAAGCTGCAGCAGATTATTTAGGGATTGCTAGTGCAGCATTATTGAATTTTCCAGGAGTTTATGGCGTTAAAACTTATTTAGACCAATTAGATTTTAATGTAGCAATGCTAAATTGGGCACTTAATAACAGTCCAGATCCAAGAGGGATCACAGAAACAACAATTGGAATTAATTTAATCGGAGCAATTTTCGCCTTTTCATTAACGAGCATTTCAATCATTACTTACAAGATGTTGAAAAAAGAAAAAGAAATATAAAACTTGAATTATAATTATTTTTTTATTTTTTTAAAAATGTTTGAAAAAAGCTATAATATTGAAATTATAAAGGCAATAGAAAAAAAATGGAATGTTGATTCAATTAAGAGCAAGAATATAAACGAAGATAATCAACCTCAAATCGTTTTAAAAGATGTAACTACCGTCTATGAAGGAGAAAAAACCCCCACTCTTTTTGATATAAACTTAGAAATCAATAAAGGTGAATTTTTATTAATAACTGGTCCTAATGGAGCTGGAAAGACGACTTTATTGGAAACTATTTTAGGAATCCTTCCCATTAAAAAAGGTACAATTGAGATTGATGGAATGTCCGTTTTAAAACATGGGAGAAAATTGAGAAAAAAGATTGGATATGTAATTCAAGGTTTGGATTTCGATCCAAAAACTCCTTTCTTAGTAAAAACGGCAGTTATGATTGGACGTTCTGGCAGGATAGGCTTATTTAGGAGAATTGGCAAGGAGGATAAGAGGATATGCAGGTATTATTTTGACGTATTAAGGAATAAAAAGGAAATAGAAGATTATTGGAATCGCCCTATTGGAAAATTATCTGGAGGGATGTTACAGAAAGTCATGATTGCCAGTGCACTTGCTAGTGAACCTGACATTTTGCTTCTTGATGAACCTTTTTCTAATTTAGATGTAAATGCGCGCAATGATATATTTCAACTATTGGTTAGAATAAATAAATTAGCTAATATCACCATTTTGTTGGTATCACATTTATCATATGTTCCTAAAGAAATAAGTAGAGTAATCTTAATAAAAAAAGGTCGCATAATTTTAGATGCTAAAAGGACCAATGAAGTGGATTTAGAACAAATATCTATCGAAACATTTTGTTAATGAGATTCTAAATTAGAGGTGAAGATTCAAAATGATATTCTTATTAATGTTTGTCATATTACCTGTTGAGATACTTATAAAGATTATTTTAAGTGCAGTACTAGCAGGATTTGGCTTAAGTATTGTTGGAACATTCGTAGTACACATGAAAATAACTTCAGTTGGCTTCGCCATGAGTCATGCTGCGTTTGCTGGGGCTGCGCTTGGACTCTTATTGGAAGCATATGGAAGTCAATTAGATGCTGTTTACACGGCTACAATCTTCACGATCATTATAGCTCTTTTATTAGGGCCATTATCTAATAAGACAAACTTGGACTCTAACGTAATATTAGGAATTATTTTCTCCTTGATGATCGCATTAGGTTTTATCTTCATTAGCTTGATGCCTTCTGGTGTAACTAATTCGAGATCTCTCTCAATAATATGGGGTAGCATTTTTGGACTCACGCAAAGTGAGTTAATAACGTTAATCTTCTTGAATATTACGATAATTATTTTAATAATATTATTTTTTAAAGAATTTATAGCAATCATGTTCAATAAAAAATTAGCTTTAGCAGCAGGCATACATGTTAAATTTTTTGAATTTTTAATATTGTTTATTACTGCTATTGTAGTATCTCTTTCTTTAAAAATTGTAGGAGCATTTTTAGTATATGCGATGATCGTAAATCCCACTTCTACAGCACACCAATTCATATATGATACGAAAAAATTATTTCTAGTTTCACCACTCCTGGGAATTTTTACTATTCTTGGTGGAATTTTTTTATCCCTATATGCTGATTTTCCAATTGCATCTTCAATCATAATTTTTTCTTCTATCGTTTTTGCTCTTGCAGCAATATTTTCTCCAAAAAGAAGAAAAGCTAAGAAAAAACAAAATAGCAAGCAGCAAAACGAGAAAAAAAATAAAGTAAGGGAATATTTTAATGATATTGCTGAGATATGGGATCAAATTGTAATTCATAATCCAGATAAGTTAGAATATATAATTGATGCTCTAAATTTATCGAGGGGACAAAAAGTTTTAGATGTTGGTTCAGGAACGGGTATCTTGATACCATATATATACAAGTACGTAAAGAATGAAGGAAGAATCGTAGCTTTGGATATATCGGATGAAATGATTGCCATTTCGAGAAAAAAGCATCCCGAACAAGATTTTCCAAATGTTAAGCACGTGATATCAGATGTGGAACATTTCAAAACCACCGAAAAATTCGATGCTATTCTTTGTTATTCTTGTTTTCCTCACTTTTCTAATAAAGAAAAAATAATCAACCATTTAACGAAACTTTTAGATAATGAGGGAAAATTGATGATAGCCCATTCAGAATCTAGAGAAAAAATAAATGAAATTCACAAGAATGCAAAATCAGAGAGTATTAAAGGGGATTACTTGCCAACAATAAATGAAATCAGTGAGATGATGGAAAAATCTGGCTTAACAGTGAACAAATTCCGAGATGATGAAGAAATGTTTTTTATAATTGGAATGAAAAAAGAACCTTGAAATTAAAAGTTTCAGGTATCATTTAAATTATTTATCATTTAAATTATTATAGAACCTTGTTAATATTAAATTAAAGAAAAATTGAAAAGTAATTAAATAATTAAAGGTCTTAATCATTTTATTTAGTTGATCACGTGATGAATCGAAAACTCATTGGCTTATTAGCAATTTTCTCCATTATTTTCATTCCATCGTCAAGCGCAAGAGCTTTTGAATATGTCGATAATGTTAATAATGGTATTTCAACCTATTTTCTAACATATTTAAATGCTTCAGAATATATTGAAGTAAATGTAACACATGTAAATACTGGTAATTTCACATTATTCTTATTTGATAGTCGGCCAATTAAATCCCACATAACACCTGATTTAAAGTTAGAACCTGAAATTTTCGATTTGGCTATAGCATACGATTTAAGTGATAATCCTTACATCAATTTCACGACATCTAAATCTGGCATTTACTATATTCAAATCATTTTAATAAATAATGGGCCGGATACTTTCTTCTTGTATTGCAATGTTCCTTTAACTAGATATTATCTCCCAATTATTTCAAGCTATAGCATATTACAATTATTGGGATTAATTTTGTTAACATCAATCATTATAATCATTTTAGCAAAGAAAAAAGTAAAGTTTAACATGGGCATATAAAGGATATACAATTTTTTTATTCATAAATTTACATCTTAAATTGAAATATAATCATCATTTAAGAAACGAGCTAAAATCATAAAAATTGGTCCAAAGACTCTAACAACTAAAAATCTAACGAGATGAAAAATTAATGATCATTTTTAATAACTGAATATATTTAAATAATGTTGATTTTGGGAAATTTTTAATCTTAAAAATTATCGAAAATAAAAGAATTTATCTAATTTCGGCGATTGGTGATTTTATTTCAACACATAATTTTAAATTCAATTAATCAATAGCCTACCTATAGAAATTACTAAAAAAAGTGAATGAAGATTTCGTTCGATGAGATTAGTAAGAAATTGGCACAATTAATGAAAGAAACGGAAGAGATTGAATTAAAAGATGTAGACTTATTTGCTGAATATTTAGAATTTCAAATGTTGCCTTCCATAATAGCATCTGCCGCCAAAGCTGTCATGCCAGGAATTGGAAAAGCTGAATGGACTGAAGTCAAGTTTTCATTGGATCTTGATTTTCCTGGAAAGATCGAGACCATTGAATTTGTCAGATCAAATGGCAAAAGAGCAGTTATTGGAGGTGAAGTTGTTCCTCCTTTTTACAATTTTCTTGGACTAGATAAGAGAAATCCTAATAAACCATTGGTAACATTTGATGTTTTTGACATTGGAGATAAAATGGTATTACCAAAACCTATCAAACAAGAGTATAAAGAGGTCTTAGGAGATCCAGCAGCATGGGCAAAATTCGCTGTCGATAAATTTGGTGCTGAATGTATAACATTCCATTCTCTTGGGATTGATCCCGCCATGGGAGACTTACCAGTTTCTAATTCAGTAAAATTATTAGAAGATATTTTGCAAGCAGTTGATGTTCCAGTAATTATTGGCTGCTCTGGAAACAAGAAAAAGGATATCGAATTATTTAAAGCTACAGCTGCAGCCACAGAAAGCGAAGTGTTAATGTTATCAGCAGCAGATAAGGCTACTTGGGAAGAAGTCATCCCATTAGCAGTAAAACATGATCATAATTGCCTATTATGGACAAGTTTAGATTTAAATAATCAAATTAAGATGAATAAGGATGCTATAGAACTTGGACTTCCAAGAAATCGAATAGTAATGGATCCAACATGTGCTACATTAGGTTATGGTTTGGAATATTCATTTAGTATTTACCAAAGGATGCGCATGGCAGGATTATTAGGTGAAGAAGATCTAGCATATCCCATAAGTGGAGGCACTACAAACGCTTGGGGCGCCAGAGAAGCATGGATGAGTGAAAAATTGACCCCAGAGTGGGGTCTTAGAAAATATCGAGGACCTATTTGGGAGATAATCAATGCTTTATCTCTGATTTTGGTAGGTTTAGATTTAGCCATGATGTTTCATCCAGTAGCAGCAAAATATGTTCGCGAAATTACTGGTCAATTCTTTGCTGAAGTTCCTAAACACTTAGAAGAGATAGGATATTATGATTGGGTTTCTGCACGCATCAAGCGTTAAAATCAAAATAAAATAACCCTAATTTTTTAATAAAATTTATTTTATATTTGTTTTTGTTGAAATTAATTTTCGATTTGAAAATGTTATTAAATTAAAGAGAGTTTAATAAAGAAAAGGCGATTTAAGGTTCATTTTCTATATTTTTTATAATAAACATGGATAATTTTAGTAAATATAATTAAACTACCTATAGAAATGGTAATTAAAATTGTAGTTTTTATCCAACTAGGTATGCTTGTTGAGATCTGTGTATCTTTAATGTACATGATATCAATAAATCCCGTATTACCTTGAGTATCATTAGCATAAAAGCGAAATATTATCATTCCATCCGGTAAAGCTTCCCAGAAACTTTGATTAATTGTAAGCTTTCCTACATGCTCAGATTTGTTTATAAAAGAACTTAACATTATATTACTTTCATGGCATATTTCATACCAGATTGAATCTAAATTATTATCTGTAAAATTATAGTATAAAACTGGTGGGTTATTGCCAAGCGTAGCATTATAATTGATGGCATTTATGAAGATTATTGGAGCGAAAATATCTTTATAAATTTTCACAAAACATGAATAAGTATTATTTAACGTATCTTGATAATAGAAATCAATTCTTACTGAACCATTTGATAATAGATCCCAGGCAGATTGGTTAATAAAACCACTATTACCTGAAAATGAATATATTGTTTTACCGTTATCTAAAGAATACCAAGTTGATTTTATTTTATACCAAGAATTATTTAAATTTCGTTTATAATAAGAAATGTTAAAGAATGGAGCATCATGTCCGAAAACTTCACTTTTTTTAGGAGAATGAATCATCACTTCTAATCCATTCTTAATAAGAGAGAAATTATCAATGAGAATTAAATTTCCATAAATCCCACTATTTTCTGGCATTGCCCATGTTTCTAAATTTATACTTGTTTCTTGTCTTTGATTGTCAACTTTAATATCTAAAATCATAAAATGATACGTGCTATTATAAACTGCAGTATAACTTGGAGGGACATAAGAGGGATTTCCACCATCACGATCATATAATGGAGCCCCTGCTCCACCAGTTGTTATATAAATTGGTAGATTAATATTGTTAAAATTGTAAAGAGAACAATTATTAAATTCTTTATTTTGATCCATTGGAAATGTCCTTTCATAATAGTGATTATGTCCAGCAAAAACTAGATCAACACCATATTTTTCGAATAATGGCACCCAACTTTCAATCAAATCCGTCCTGTCAGAGCGTCCATATCTTGAATTGAAAATTGGCTCGTGCATGAAAACGATTTTCCAAAAAGTTTTATTATCATTAAGAGTGCTATTTAATTCTGTTTTTAACCATGATTTTTGGGATTGTACATCTCGATTTGTATTAAGCCCAATGAATTTAACTGAACCAAAATTAACAGAATAATAATAAGAATTCTGTCCGTTTGTTGGTAAAAAAATGTTATCATATATTTTTCCATCTAACCTTTCATGATTACCTTCAATGAAAAAACCAGGAATTCTCTCAGATAAAGGTTCGATATCACTAAAATAATCGTTCCATTCTGATTGAATCCTTCCATCATTAACTATATCACCAGTGTGAAAATAGTAGCTAATGTCACTAAAATTTTTAATGATTCTATTAACAATTTCTCTTCTTGGTTCTCTTTGAGACCTAGAGTCTCCAAAAAATAAGACCTTATAATGATTTGCCTTATTTTTTGCAAATGTTGTAAAATTTAAAATAGTAGTTTTATTAGTGTTATCTGATTGAATCTGATAATAATAGGTTTGTCCTTGTTCTAAATTTTTTAAACACGTTGTATATAAATACGTGCCATCTATTATCTTAAACTCTGGAACTAAAGATAAATTATTAGATAATGTAGGATAGGTTGAATAAAATAGTTTTGGTTCCGAAGCAAGTTGTTCCGTGTACCATGATATTATCACGTGTTTGCTTGAAGAATCGTTTAATGTTAACCTTATTCCTTTTGGTAATAATGTAGAACTGGTCGTGAAATTGATAGGATCGTTTATTGAATTATAAGTCTTCAGTTCGCATTTAGAAATAATTAATGGAATTAATAATAATACCAAGAAAATTATGAGAATTTTTACTTTTTTTATTCTTGAAATATTCATGCTCGGCAATTTTATTTTAAAATTGGATAAAAATCGTTATATTTTTTGTTAATTTAAAATTTTTGCCTTTAAAAATTTGTTTTAGAAATATTCTATAAAATCTTATTATTAAAATAAAATGAAAACAGAAAAAATTAGAGATATTTTTATTGTATAGATGTGAATAGTTCAATAAAAAAACGATTAAAACTATTTTTATTGTTTTTCAATCTTTAAGTAAAAATTATTTCCATCAATATTGAATTTAATGACTCTATGCCCTTGATTTTCGACAAACCTTTTGATATTTTCTCCTGCTTCGGGAAAATCTCCCTTTACTTCAAGTATATCTCCTTGATCCATTTCACTTAATTTTCTTTTAGTTTTAGCTACTGGTAACGGGCATACTAAACCATCACAATTTAGTTTATATTGATTTGCCATGAATGAAAACCTCTTTTTTCATTTTAACTAAATAACACGTTATTAGATTTTTCACACATTTCAACAAATCCATTCATAGTTGTCTTTGAGATTCCTTCAATTAATTCTTCTTCAGATAACCCTCTTGCTTTCATGCAAACGCCACATGCCTTGACTTTAGCGCCCTCACTTATAACATCACTCATCCATTTTCCAACGTTATCGTAGGTAGAAGGATCTTGATTTTTTTTACCAACAAAAATACCATCTTCAACTAAAAAGATATTTATTTCATGTCCTTCTAACAACGCCGTATAGGCAAATCTTAGCATTGTATAAGGTCTTTCAGAAGTATAGGGGCCATCACCAATTACAATTGTAAAGATTTTTTTCTTTTTCTCCACTTTTAACTTCCCTTTTTAAGAATTATTAATATTAGTTATTTAGAATTAAAATTATAATATTTATTAATTTTTTTAGAATAATTTATTTAAGAATTCGATAAATATTTAATTAAATAATCTCAAATGATATTTATTTAAAACAAACTTGAATTAATTTTCTTTAGGCGCTATCAAGATTGAATATTGAGTATATTAAGAATTTTGTAAAATTAGCAGAGTATAAGAGCTTTTCAAAATTGGCTAAAGATTTACCAATTACTCAGAGTACACTTTCTCATCAAATTTCTCAGCTAGAGAAATCTTTAGATTTAGTATTAATAAATAGAACAACAAAAAAGTTCGAATTAACAGAAGCGGGTAAAATTTTCTTAAAATATGCAAGAGAAATCTTGAATTCCTATAATTCTTGTTTGAATGAGCTTTTATATTATAAAAATAATAAATTGGAAGATATCATAATTTCTGCTTCAACCATCCCTGGTTCTCACATTCTACCTAAATTTTTAGCAGATTTTAAGAATAAGAATGAGTTCATTAATTTTAAGATATTAGTAAATAATTCACAGGAATCCATCGAAAATTTAATTAAAGGACTGGTAGATTTTGCAGCCGTAGGGAGTTTCATGAATTTTGAAAAGGATCTCTTCGAATTTTTTGAATTAGGACAAGAACAATTTCATTTCATATGTTCTCCAACTCATGAACTAATAAAAGGTGGAAAAGAGATAGTGTCTTTCGATGAACTCATTAAATATCCCTTCATTTGGCGAGAAAAGGGTTCTGGAATTAGAAATACGTTTCAGGAACAATTTCCTGCCTATGAAAAGTTAAAAATTGAACTTGAAATTAATGATAATGATTCAATAATATCAACCGTGAGCGATTCGAATTATTTAAGCGTAATGAGCGATATAATGGCAAAAAAGGCCGAAAAAGCAGGCCTGATTAAAATTTTAAAAGTTAAAGAGTATCCGATTGTTGCCCGAAGGAAGTTATTCTTTCTCAGATTAAAGGAACGAGAATTAAGTTTTTTAAAAAATAAATTTTGGAATTATTTACGGGAAGAATTAAGGAATAAAAATAAAAACTAATTTATCATGATTTTACTTCATTAAAACGCCAGTCTTATCAAGATTTAAGAAGTAATTGATTTTTTCTTTAAGTGGATAAATTCCATCTTTAAATAATGTTATTAGGAATATAATTATGAATAGAATTGAACCCAATCCAGGAGCAAATGTACTAATAGCATCAATAAATCCTGAAGTTATATCCACGGAGAATATCGTATAAATTAATGAAATCCCTGCAATAAGTATTGAAATTAATGAAATAATCATGGCAGTTTGCTTGCTCATGCTTAATTTAATTGGTCCAATTTCTAAGGTATAATGTTTTGGTTGAACAATAATGGATAAAATTGAATGGTGGACAACTTTATTTTCAAATTCAACATACATGTTTAAATATCGCCTTTCTCTTAGTTTTTTCTTCTTATTTTTACCCTTTTTTTTTACTGGCATTATTGAAAATATCATGACCGGAGGATTAACGGAATCTTTTTTCACTATGACTTCTCCAAATACAGGATGAGTTTCAAATCCCTCTCCCTCAATGCGAAGCGTCAATTTAGGGGGTTCTTTTTTATCCGTTTTTATAGAAAATGATGTTTTAATAATTGTCTTACCTTCTTCATCAAAAATTTTTAATTCTTCATGAGATAAATAAATATAAAATAAATAACTCCTCTGTTCCATCATT
>Ga0190334_1000783_pt1 | contig 14567 bp, 10 predicted proteins | sample 48720478_MG_FD_161270 | JGI IMG/M metagenome (GOLD analysis project Ga0190334, IMG submission 161270) | Hydrothermal vent sediment bacterial communities from Southern Trench, Guaymas Basin, Mexico - 4872-04-7-8_MG | ecosystem: Environmental > Aquatic > Marine > Hydrothermal vents > Sediment ...
GCCTTATTCAGGAAAAATCACCACTACAACTATTGGTACAGGAGAATCGGCCATCACATTGGGGGGGACGGACTCATACCCATTTCATTTATTCGAAGGACACATGCCCAATCCCCCAAAGATTGCCATGGAAATATGGGATTATGACCCCTCTGAGGAATGGCCGGCTGCAGCGGTGGAGCCTTTTAAAGACGTTATCTCCTCCCCTGAAGCATGGGCGAAGAAATGCATCGAGGAATACGGTGCGGATATCCTCGTTGTTCAGCTAAAGAGTACTGATCCTAATGGGATGGACAGGGGTCCGGATGAAGTTTTGCAGGTCGTGAAGAAAATCGTGGATGCTGTCTCTGTGCCCATTGTATTCTGGGGGACCGCTAATAATCAAAAAGATGAAGAAGTTTTGAAAAAGATTGCAGAAGCATTTCAGGGCAAAAACTTCGGTCTTGCGCCCGTGGAGGAAGGCAACCATAAGGGCGTGGGTGCTGCTGCACTGGGCTACGGGCACATAGTAGTTGCCTCAACTCCGATTGACGTTAATTTAGCTAAACAACTAAATATCTTACTCGGAAATCTGGGCGTCCAGACAGACAGGATCATAATTGATCCCACCACTGGGGGCCTTGGCTATGGCCTGGAGTACTCATACTCCGTTATGGAAAGAATCCGGATGGCAGCCCTTACCCAGGAAGATGACAAGTTGCAGGTTCCAATGATTTCAAACATTGGAAATGAGATTTGGAAGTGTAAGGAGGCAGGTGAATCCATTGAAGAGGCACCTACCATGGGGGACCCTGAAAGGCGCGCCATCTTGATGGAGACGGTAGCCGCTGTGTGCTATCTTCTTGCAGGATCCGACCTGGTGATCTTGCGGCACCCTGAAAGCGTGAGACTCGTGAGAGCGTTCATTGAACGCATTAGTGAGGGCGGTTCCATGGTGGACCTCGCGGAGATCAACAAAAGAGCGGAGCTTAAAGAGGTCGATCTTGCCGCTATTTCTCCTGAGCCTGATCTGAGTATAGCCGAAGAGGAAGCTCCTCCAAAGGAAAAAGCAGCGAAGCCTGAAGTAAAAGAGGCCAAAGCACCTCCAAAGAAAGAGGCCAAGGCCCCACCCAAAAAAGAAGTAAAGCCTGAGGAGAAAGAGGTCAAAGGGCCTCCGAAAAAGGAAGAAAAGCCTGCCGAGGCTCCAAAGGTGGAAGAGAAAAAGGTTGTAGAGCTGAAGGCCAAGGAAGAGGAGGAAGCAAGGGAGAAGGTAGAAGCTGAAGCAAGAGCCAAGGCGGAAGCAGAAGCAAAGGCCAGGGCAGAAGAGGAGAAGAAGGCGGAAGCAGAAGCAAAAGCCAGGGCAGAAGAAGAGGCAAAGGCCAAAGCAGAAGCTGAGCGCAAAGCCAAGGCAGAAGCCAAGGCCAGAGAAAGGGAAGAGCTTCTTGCGCTCAGGCAGAAAAGAGCAGAAGAGAGGGAAAGGCTGGAAGCAGCAAGGAAGGCTGCAGAAGCAGGCAAGGTGCCCAAAACACCGGCTGCTCACCAGCTGAGCCTTGTGGATCGATTGATTATGAACGTTGATCGGATACACAGGCGCCAGTCCTAGAAAGCGTTGACCAATAATATAACACGAGGAGGAACCTTACCAATGGCGACAGAAGGTGTCAAAGAAAAGGCAGCCGCTGCAAAGGTAAAAAAAGCGGCTAAGCCTCAAGAACTGACTATTGACGTGGCCAGCATGGAAATGATTGAAAGGTCTCGGGAATTGGAAGTTGAGACCATTTTCGACAGGGCTGCCACAATGAAGCCGTGTAACATAGGAGCACAGGGCACCTGCTGCAAGAATTGCGCACAGGGACCGTGCAGGCTTCCTTTACCAAAGAGCGGTATCGAAGGTGAAGATACCCGAAAAGGTTTGTGTGGTGCAACACCGCAAACAATTGCCGCTCGAAACTTCGCCCGGATGGTGGCCGGCGGGGCTGCTGCTCACTCGGATCATGGAAGAGGAGTGGCAGAGACTTTCCTGGCCGCGGCAAGAAAAGAAACCGAAGATTACAGAATTAAGGATACCCAGAAGCTGCTGGAGATTGCACCTGATTTTGGAGTCGACATCACGGTGGAAGGAGAAAACGGAGAGGTCCTTGACAGGGATATTGATGAGATAGCCGTGGAGGTGGGCGAAAGAGCGCTGGCCCAGTGGGGACAGCAAACCGGCGAGGTTGCTACTGTCAAGAGAGCGCCGGGGCCACGATACGAGCTTTGGAAAAAGCTGGGCGTGGTTCCAAGAGGAATAGACCGTGAAATTGTTGAGATCATGCACAGAACCCACATAGGGGTTGACCAGGACTATGAAAATATTTTGGAACAATGTACGAGGGCTGCCATCGCCGACGGGTGGGGCGGTTCGATGATTGCCACTGATCTTCAGGATGTACTTTTTGGTTGTCCCTATCCGTTGAAGAGTTCCGCAAACCTTGGTGTTTTAAAGGAGGATCATGTGAACCTGGTGATTCACGGCCATGAACCTCTTTTAAGCGAGATGATAGTGCAGGCAGCCGAACTCCCGGAGATGCTCGAACTGGCGAAAGAAAAAGGCGCCAAAGGGATCCAGCTCAGTGGCATATGCTGCACTGCTAATGAAATTTTAATGCGCCACGGGGTGCCGCTGGCCGGAAACTTCCTCCAGCAGGAGCTGGCCATTATTACGGGAGCCGTGGATGCGATGGTGGTTGACGTGCAGTGCATAATGGAAAATATCGCGAACGTGGCGCAATGTTTTCACACCAAGATCATTACAACAAACCCAAGAGCAAGAATAGCTTCCGGAGATACAGTTCACATTGAGTTTGACGAACACACTGCCTTTGAAGACGCAAAGAAAATAGTGAGAACCGCAATAGAGAATTTCCCAAACAGGGAAAAAGAGGTTATTATCCCTCGCCAGAGCTCCGACCTGGTGGCGGGCTTCAGCTACGAGGCGATCAACTACCACCTCGGAGGCACGTTCCGGGCATCTTATACGCCCCTTAACGATAATATTATCAATGGCCGGATACGAGGTATCGGCGGCGTGGTTGGGTGAAACAATGCCAGAACCTCTCTGGATGAGGGGCACATCACTGTAGTAAAAGAGTTGATCAAGCACGATGTCATTGTTCTCACCACGGGATGCAATGCAATTGCCTGCGCAAAGGCAGGGCTTTTGACGCCTGAGTCTGCAAAAGTTTACTGCGGCCCAGGCCTTGCCGAGGTTTGTGAGGCAGTGGGAATTCCACCGGTGCTGCACATGGGTTCCTGTGTGGATAACAGTAGGATTTTAATGGCGGCCACAGAAGTGGTTAAGGCAGGAGGCCTGGGTAAAGATATAAGTGAGGTTCCTGTTGCAGGTTCAGCACCTGAGTGGATGAGTGAAAAGGCCATTAGTATTGGGCATTACTTTGTGGCATCAGGAGTTTATACCGTTTTTGGTGTGACCATGCCGGTTACCGGTGCACCGGTCTTTGAACACTACCTCTATAAGGAGCTGGAAGACATCTATGGCGGCATGTGGGATTGTGAACCTGATCCTGTTAAACACGCGCAGAAAATGATCGCCCATATCGACAAGAAACGAAAGGCCCTTGGCATTGATAAGGCCAGGGAGCGAGTGCTTTTCGATATGGCGGCGCGTCGTGAGATCGAAGCAGCTTAGTGAATTGTAAAAAATTTAATGCCTCTTAGGAAGGGAGGAAAGAACCTATGTCGAAACTAGTCGCATTTGCTGCCATACAGGGAGCCTACAATATAGTTTCCAAGGCAGAAGGAAAGTACAAAAGGGCTCTGGAGACGTATGGTGGAAGTCAGAAACTGGAATTTCCGAACACAGCTTACTACTTACCTATCATTTATTCTCTGACAGGTATGAAGGTTACAGACCTTGATTCTGCAAGAAAACCGCTTGAGTTTGCGAGAAAACTTTTACCCCCGCACATAAAGAAAGACTGTTACCTGCCCTACCTGGGCCCCCTGTTGGACGCCGGTATGGCAGCGCTCTTTGCCGAGGAGATCGTGGAAGCAATTCGTTACGTGGAGGATCCCGATTTCTACCAGCCTGAAGTGGAGGAGCCTGACATAGACAATGGGAAGATCTGGCTTGGAGCCGCAGATGATGCAATCATGAGAAAGCGAGGCGTTGAATTTGTGGATGGAACAGCGCCCGGTTTTGCTGCCATCGTCGGCGCAGCTCCGGAGCCGGAGACAGCAAAGAAGATCGCTGAAGAGTACCAGGTAAAGACGATTTACGTTTTTATGGCTGCGAACCAGAATGGGACAACTTTTGCCGAACAGCTAATCGAAGCAGGGGTGCAGATCGGGTGGAATACACGTCTTGTGCCTTTTGGACCGGACATATCTGCCGCGGTTTTTGCTCTTGGTTTTGCCAATAGGGCGGGAATGTCATTTGGCGGTATTGCTCCCGGCGATTATAAGAGGCAGCTCAGGTACCAGAAAAACAGAATTTTTGCATTCGTGAACGCCCTGGGAGATGTTAACGCCGAGTGGGCTGCAAATGCAGCAGGCGCCCTCAACTGGGGTTTCCCCACGATCGCGGATACGGACATACCTGAGGTGTTACCCACAGGAGTTTGCACTTACGAGCATGTTGTCGCAAACGCGTCACATGATGAAATTGTCGCCAAGTCAATCGAGATACGCGGACTGAAAGTCACGATCAGCAAGGTGGACATCCCGCTTGCGTATGGACCGGCTTTCGAGGGCGAACGAGTGCGCAAGGATGATCTCTACCTTGAAATGGGTGGGGGAAAGACTCAGTGCACCGAGCTTTGCAAGATGGCCGAAATGAACGAGATCGAGGACGGCGAAGTGGAAGTTATCGGCCCGGACGTGACCGATGTGAAAAAAGGCGACCGACTGCCGCTCGGCATCTATGTGCAGGTGGCTGGAAGGCAGATGCAAGTGGACTTTGAACCGATTTTGGAGAGGCAGATACACCACCTTATTAACTATGCCCAAGGCATTATGCATATTGGGCAGCGCGACATTTCCTGGATCAGGGTAAGCAACCAGGCAATAGAGAAAGGGTTTACCCTAAAGGATATTGGCGTAATTTTGCATGCAAAGTTTCATCAGGACTTCGGCAATATCCTGGACAAGGTGAAGGTTACCCTTTATACAAAGAAGGAGGATGTGGACAAGCTCACAAAGTGGGCAAGGAAGGAGTATAAAACAAGAGATGACCGCGTGGAGAAAATGACGGATGAAAGCATTGAGATTTTTTACTCCTGCACCTTGTGCCAGTCATTTGCACCTAACCACGTTTGCGTTGTAAGCCCTGAAAGAACAGGACTTTGTGGTGCTTACAACTGGATGGATTGCAAGGCCTCCTACGAGATTAACCCCACTGGGCCGAACCAGCCTGTTGAAAAAGGAGAGTGCCTTGATCCAAAGCTCGGGCAGTGGAAAGGGGTCAATGAATTTGTTTATAAAGCCTCAAGGCAGGCCATTGACCACTATAACTTTTACAGCCTGGTGCACGACCCAATGACCACGTGCGGGTGCTGCGAGTGTATAGCGGCGGTTTTGCCAGCCTGTAACGGCGTCATGACCGTACACAGGGACTACAGCGGTGAGACGCCCTGCGGCATGAAATTCTCTACCCTTGCAGGTGTAATAGGCGGAGGGCAGTCTACCCCGGGTTTTGTAGGCCATTCGAAGTACAATATCACCCAGCGCAAGTTTATCGTGGGTGACGGAGGACTCCTGCGAATGGTCTGGATGCCTAAATCCTTGAAAGAGGAAATAAGGGAGCGGCTGATCAAGCGAGGAGAAGAGCTGGGCATGCCTGATTTAATTGACAGGATAGCGGATGAGACTATTGGGACCACTGAGGAGGAGATTCTACCTTTTCTCCAGGAAAAGGATCATCCTGCTTTGAAAATGGAGCCCATTGTAAGTGAATAGAGGATTCTTTTACTTTAGTTAGCATAGGAGTGGACTATGGGATTGACTGGAATTCAAATTTTTAAGCTATTGCCCAAGACGAACTGTGGTGAATGTGGGGTTCCCACCTGCCTGGCGTTTGCCATGAACCTGGCCGCCGGCAAGGCAGAACTTGATTCATGTCCCTATGTATCGGATGAAGCAAGGGAAAAGCTGGCCGAGGCTTCGGCTCCTCCGATTCGACAGGTTGCTGTAGGGGCAGGTGTAAGGGCCTTCAAGATCGGCGGCGAGACAGTCATGTTCAGGCATGAGAAGACTTTTTATAATCCCACGGCTGTAGCAGGGCTCATAACCTCGGACATAGACCCCGGTGCCCTTGAAAATAAGCTGAAGACCTGGAACGCATTTCAGTTTGAAAGGGTGGGTCTTAATCTGAGGCCTCAGGCCGTGGCATTAAAGGACGTTAACGGTGACGGGGCAGCATTTGCCGCAACAGCGAAAAAGATAGCAGAAGAGAGTGAGTTCAACCTTATTTTGATGACCGATAAGCCCGAAGTGATGAAGACGGCAGTGGAGGCGTGTGGTTTCAAGAGACCCCTCCTTTATGCCGCAACACCTGAAAATGCAGAGGAAATGGGCAACCTGGCAAAAGAGAAGCAGTTGCCTCTCGCTGTCAAGGCGGAGGGCCTGGAAAACCTTATTGCGCTTAGTGACAAACTCACCGGCATGGGGCTAAAAGATCTCGTGCTCGATTCCGGCTCAAGAGAGCTTAAAGATGCTTTCCAGGACCAGGTAATAATTCGCAGGGCACCCCTTAAGGCCGGAAACCGGTCCCTGGGATTCCCGACAATTACGTTCCCTTGTGAAATGGCGAGCAATCTTGACGTGGAAACCATGATTGCTTCAATGCTGATTGCAAAATACGCAGGGATTGTTGTTTTATCCGATTTCAGAGGGGATAGCCTTTTTCCGTTGCTGGTTGAAAGGCTGAACATATTCACGGATCCTCAGAGACCAATGACGGTTACACAGGGGATTTATGAAATTGGTGTGCCTGATGAGAATTCTCCGGTGCTCGTGACCACCAACTTTTCACTGACCTACTTTATTGTCAGTGGCGAGATTGAGGGAAGCAGGATTCCCAGCTGGCTCCTGATCATGGATACCGAAGGACTTTCCGTCATGACTGCGTGGGCTGCGGGAAAGTTTTCGGGAGATGCCGTGGGTGGCTTTGTGAAAAAGTCAGGGATTGCTGATAAAATAAGCCACCGGAAGGTTATTATTCCGGGATACGCTGCGGCCATCAGCGGTGATATGGAAGAGGAACTGCCTGACTGGGAGGTGATCATTGGGCCAAGGGATGCCTCCCTGATACCGAAATTTCTAAAAGATATGGTAAAGTAAACTCGGTGCGCAAAAGTGGAAGAAAACTTTATTTGCCATCCCCGTGCTTCTGCACGGGGCATTCCTACGGGGTAAAATCCAGAGGGGGAGGATGACCATGCTACTTATAGGCGAAAATCTGAATGTAATCAACAGGGTTATAGGAAAGGCTTTTAGAGAAAAGGACCCTCGGCCGATCGCGGAGGAGGCGAAAAGGCAGAAGGAAAAAGGCATGGATTGGATTGACGTCAATCTGGGTCCTGCTCGTAAAGGAGGGCCCGAGTTAATGGAATTCGTGGTCAAAACGATCCAGGAAGAAATTGGGGATACTCCTCCCTTGAGTTTGGACACTTCCAATATAGAGGCCATGGAAGCAGGTCTTGCGGTTCATAAAGGCAAAGCAATTATCAACTCGATTATGTGCAGGGCTGAGAGATATGAAAAAATGATTCCTTTGGCCGTCAAATATAAAGCAAGCTTTATTGCCCTTATGTGGGGGCCGGAGGGTCTGCCAAGAGACGAGCATGAAAGGGGAGCGCTCGCCGCAGAACTCATTTACGCTGCAAACGAAGCTGGCATTCCCAATGAAGACATATTCGTGGACGGTGTTGTGACACCTTTGAATATCCAGCAGCCTCAGTTGATGAGTCTCCTGGCTTTTCAAGAGATGCTTCAGGATATGTTCCCCGGCATAAAATCTACATGCGGGCTTTCAAATGTCTCAAATGGACCTCCGACTCACCTGAGGCCGATCATCAACCAGACTTACATGGTCATGCTCGAACGCAAGGGCATGTATTCCTGTATTGCGGATGCGTATGACGACAAATTGATTGATATCGCCAGGGGGAGGAGACCCGATATCGTTGAAGTCATACACAAAGTCATGGACGGGGAGGAGATTGACATGGACTCTCTGTCCAAGGAACTCCAGGACTATGTCAAGACAGCACGTGTAATCCTGGGCCATACCCTGTATTCAGACTCTTGGCTGGAAGTATAGACCGAAGTTCCTGAACAAATAGAGAAGAAAAGGAATCCCCCTGGAAGATGCGTTTTGGGGGATTCTTTTTTATTTAGGCGGGGTTAGTCCAAGTGGATAAGGAAAAGCAAAACATCCCGGTTATGACACCGGCAGAACTTGAAAGATTAGACCAGGAAAAGACTATTAAGCACAGGCTCTCAAAGATCGGGCGAAAAATACTTGTAATGAGCGGCAAAGGAGGTGTGGGGAAAAGTACGGTGGCCGCTTACATGGCCTTGATCTTGAGCAAGAATGGCAAGCAGGTCGGCCTTTTAGACGTTGATCTCCACGGGCCAACAATACCTCATCTTCTGGACATTCGTGGCGGGCTGGTAATCTCTGAAGATGGGCTTGTGAAGCCTTATTTTGTTTCAGATAGATTAAGAGCAGTTTCGCTGGAGATGCTGGTTCATGACAAAGATGCAGCGGTTATCTGGAGAGGGCCGATAAAGATAAGTGCGATCAAGCAATTCATTTCTGACATTGACTGGGGTCAAATAGACTACCTCATCATAGATTCACCCCCCGGAACCGGGGACGAGCCTCTTACTGTAGCGCAGACTATCCCCGAAGCAGAAGCTATTATTGTGACCACCCCTCAAGAGATATCGCTTGCAGATGTCAGGAAAAGCATTAATTTTTGCCGCCAGGTAAATATGCGGATTGTCGGTGTTGTTGAAAACATGAGTGGGCTCATGTGCCCGCATTGCCACCAACCTATATCTATCTTTGGCTCGGGTGGCGGCCAAAAGATAGCGGATCAAAAGGGGGTTGCTTTTTTGGGGACGATTCCCATTGAGCCTCTTATGGTGGAATACGGGGACAGTGGGCACCTTGCTGATCTCGCCTCAAGGAATGACCTGGGAATAAACAGCGCATACCAAGAAGTACTTGATAAGGTGGAAAGAACCGGCTGAATCTTGCTTATTGTCGGGCTGGGCGTTTGAAGGCTGGCGAAATGCCTTGGTAAAATTTTGATGAGATAATCATTTATTATGACCGTAAAGCTTGACGAGATCCTTAGCAAACTAGACCCCGAAGAAAAGGACTTTATTGCCGCGCTTATTGATAAGGATCCACTTACCGGCGTGTACAACAGGAGAAAGTTTGACCGCGATGTTGAGCTGCTGGTAGCCGTATACAGAAGAACCCAAAAAGGATCGGCATTATTGATTATTGATATTGATCATTTTAAGAAATTCAATGACCAATACGGGCACCAAAGAGGAGACCAGGTTCTAATAGAAGTATCTAAATGCATAGAGCAGAGCTTGAGGGATTATGACCGAATCCATATTTACCGTTATGGAGGAGAGGAATTTGTGGTGATGATTCCCGATGTCACCACAAAAGACGCGAAAAAAATTGGAGAACGGTTGAGGCAAAAGGTCGAGAAAACGTGCCCTGTAACGATCAGCATTGGCATATCCCACTACAGGGAGATTTCAGATAATCTGGAGACTCTCGTTAGTGATGCGGACCGCGCTCTTTACCAGGCTAAGCGTAAGGCCAGGAACAGGGTGGAGGTTTACTCAAAAGTGGAAGGAGAAGAGGAAAATATCAACCCAGGACCTCGTAAACCTTGATTGGCTTGCTTTTGCCTTTAAGTTTCTTTTCCCCGATCTGCCTGATCCGAAACATGTTCTTGACACTCCGGTAGGTCTTTTCACCAATCAGAATCTGGTTTGGTTCCGCAAGAGTTTCCAGCCTTGATGCAGTGTTGACTGTGTCCCCTATGACGGTATAGTCCATTCGCTTCGGGGAACCAAGGTTTCCTGCTACCACCCGTCCGGTATTTATGCCCAATCTTATGCTGAACCTCCTGTCGGGCTCGATTTCTTCCATGATCTGAGAAAGAGTTTTGCGCATGTCAAGCGCGGCCCTGACAGCTCTTTCCGGGTCATCTTCCCGTTCAATGGGCGCTCCGAACACTGCCATGATCGCGTCTCCGATGTACTTGTCCAGGGTTCCATTATACTTGAATATAATATCAGTCATTTCGCGAAAATAGTGATTCAATAGCAGGCTGACCTCTCCGGGTGAAAGCCTCTCCGAGAGAGGGGTAAAGCTCACAATGTCACTGAACAGGATAGTTGCAATCTTTTCAGTGGGAGCCACAAGGGCTCCGCTTTCCAGATCCTCCCCGTGGATGATAAGGTCCACGACTTCCGGGGAATGAAATCTTTCAAGGCGAGTTCTAGCGATTGTCTCACGCCGTATCTTTTCGTTTAATTCAGCCTGCTCAATAACCATAGCCACTTGATTGCTGATAGTGGTGAGCAGGTCCAGGTCCGCCCTTGTAAATTTGTTCGTCAGGCGTGAGCTGTGAAGCTGGATAATGCCTATGACCTCATTTTTTCGCCACAGTGGAACAGACATTGCCGAGCGAATGTTCTGCACAAAAATACTTTTGGCTCCTTGAAAGCGGGAGTCTTCCATTGCATCTGAAGTGAGCACGGATGCCTTTTCATGAACCACCCTGTTGAGGATCGTGCGGCTAACCTTCATTTCGCCGCCGCTTTTCTTGGAAGAGATTCTGTATTTTACAACTTTTGGAACCAACTCGTCGGGACTTTTCCCCAGCAGGGCAACAAAACCGTAGTCAGCATCAATGACTTCGAAAATTGAGTCCATTATGGCGCTCAAGAGCTGGTCAAAATCTGGAACGGTGTTAAGTTTGCGGCTAATTTGGTAGAGCACGTAGAGGATCTTGTTACTTTTTTCCAGGTCCACGAACCTTGCATGCTCAGGTCCCGACCTCCTCCGTTCTGGAGTAGTTTCGGAATCACCCGCCCTTGCCGTGGCTACCCGGCGGGCTGAGATTAGCAGGTCTTGTTGAGAGTCCAGCTCGCCAACACGGGGGGCTTTCCTCAGAACTTCCTCTTCCTTTTGTTCCGCTGAATCTTCCACCAGCCGAGCTCTTGGAACTTTGTCCAGAAACACAATTGTGGCAGTTCCGACCTTGACCTCATCCCCATGCTCCAAGATATGCTCTTTGATTTGTGATCCATTGACGTAGGTACCGTTGTGGCTGTCAAGGTCTTTCAGGAGATATCCCCTGAGGGTTTTTCTTAAAGAGGCGTGTGTTCTGGATACCGTGTAATCAGGTATGAGAATATCGCTCTCTGGCGCCCGGCCGATTATGATTTCACCTTTTTCAATCAAATAGGTGCTGGTTTTACCGTCGATTGTGCGAACACTGAGCTCTGCCATTATCTTTTTTCAAACGGTATTTAGTAGCGTTTCCATGAAAGCCTGGATCAGAAGAGATGTATCACACCAAACCGCTCAGATCCAAATCACAGTATCCCTTTTCCAGTGTTCATTGTCCTGGTGGGGGTAATCAAGGTTGTAGTGCAGGCCGCGGCTTTCTTTTCTCAGGGATGCACAGGTAATTATCAATTCCGCTACCTGGGCAAGGTTCCTCAGCTCAAGTAGGTCGCTGGTCACAATGAAGTTCCAGTAGTACTCCTTTATTTCTTCCTGGATGATCTGAACACGGCTTCTGGCCCTTGCCAGGCGTTTGTTGGTCCTCACAATACCAACATAATTCCACATAAATCTTCTTATTTCATCCCAGTTATGCGTTACCACCACGGACTCCTCGCTGTCTGTTGCACTTCCCGAATCCCACAACGGTGCCTTGCTGAGAGGGATATTCCGATTTGCAGCAAGGTCCTCAGAGGCACTTTTGGCAGCGCGTTTGGCAAACACGAGCGCTTCAAGTAACGAATTGCTCGCCAAACGATTAGCACCATGAAGCCCCGTGCAGGCAACTTCTCCAATGGCATATAGGTTATCAATATTGGTGAGCCCATTCTTATCGGTGAGGAGGCCGCCACACATGTAATGGGCTGCAGGGACCACCGGTATAGGCTCTTTTGTAATGTCAATCTGATATTTCAAGCAGGTGTGATAAATGTGGGGGAATCGTTCCTTTATAAAAGCCGCAGGCTTATGGCTTATATCAAGGTAAACGCATTCATCCCCGCTTTTTTTCAGTTCCAGGTCAATTGACCTTGCCACGATGTCACGGAAAGCGAGTTCTTTGAGCGGGTGGTATTTTTCCATGAAACGGTTCCCCTTGCTGTCAAGCAGAATCCCTCCCTCGCCTCTCACCGCCTCTGAGATTAGGAAGCTTTTGGCCATAGGGTGGTAAAGGCACGTGGGATGAAACTGGACAAATTCCATGTTCGCCACCTTGACTCCTGCCCGATAACCTATGGCAACACCGTCCCCGGAGGCGATGTCAGGATTGCTGGTGTAAAGATACACCTTGCCCGCTCCTCCCGTAGCCAACACAGTGACCCTGGCAAGAAATGTTTTGACTTGATTTGTTTTGACATCCAGAACATAGGCCCCCCAGCATGTCTCTCTTGTCTCCGAAATTACAATTCCCCTCTTGATCAACTTGGATTTTGTAATGAGATCTATGGCCATGTGATTGTCGTATATGGTTATGTTGGGCTGCTCGCGGGCGCGCTCAAGGAGTACTTTTTCAACCTCCTGGCCAGTGTGGTCCTTGGCATGCACAATTCGGCGCCTGCTGTGCCCTCCTTCCATCCCTAGATCGAGTTTTTTTTCGGGACCGGATTGCCTGGTGAAGTTCACTCCCAGCCCAATGAGTTCCTGAACCCTTGCAGGGCCTTCCCTTACTACCATTTTGACGACATCTTCTTTGCACAGGCCGTCTCCTGACTCAAGGGTGTCTTTAATGTGTAACTCGGGTTGATCCTCGGGGTCCAGTACAGAAGCAATACCTCCCTGGGCATAGTTTGTTGATGTCTCTTGCGGATCCCTTTTAGTAACAATAGCCACGGTGCCAGAGCGTGCGCTCTCGAGTGCAAAACTCAGTCCGGCAATGCCGCTTCCAATAACGAGGTAGTCTGACTGAACTTCCATTCTTGTCCCCCAAAATCGCTAACAGAATAAAGAGATTTCTCCTCAGTTCACCTTTAGGTGGGCAGAAAGTTAATGCTACAACATTTTCAATAGATCAGGCTCTCATCCTTGCAAGGTTGACAGAGAACATAATTTCTTTTACTGTGTCGCATCCTATTTATCAAGAAAACTTTTCACCATTAAAGTGGATAGTGTGAAGGTTCCCCCCGCAGAGCCCGTACTGGGGGAGAAGGATGGGGGGAGTAGGATTGTGCCCTTGGTGTGTTAAAGATGCGTGCAAATGCAGAGGAAGCCGTCAAAAAGATTGCTGCGGTAATATTTGATTGCGACGGGGTGATGTTTGACTCCCGCGTGGCCAACATCAACTTCTACAACCATCTCTTATCCCGCTTTGGGCTCCCCCCCATGACCCAGGAGCAGGTGGCTTTCGTGCACATGCACACTGCTGAGCAGTCTGTAAACCACATATTCAAGGGAACGCCTTTCGCAGACGCAGCCCAGGCCTACCGGAAGAAGATGGATTACAGTCCATATATAAAGGACATGAAAATGGAGCCTGGATTAGAAGAATTGCTTAAAATTCTAAAGCCGAGAGTGAGGCTTGCGGTGGCTACAAACAGAAGTAATACAATCGAAAGGGTGCTTGACTGCCACGCGATCAGACACTTCTTTGATCTGGTGATTTCATGTCTGAATGTTACTCACCCGAAGCCCCATCCCGAATCCCTCCTCAAGATCCTGGAGGCGTTTTCTATTAAGCCTCAGGAAGCATTCTATGTGGGCGATTCTTCCGTGGATTGTGAAACCGCCAGATCAGCAGGAGTTCCTTTCATCGCTTATAAGAACAAAGCATTATCAGCAGAGTATCACGTGGATCGCCTGATGGACATAGCAGAGAAGATCCTGGATCTCAAAAGGCCTTAGATTTTCGGGCGCCCCATTTCGGGCGGATATTTCCCGGGGCAGCCTCCTAAGACTTGACCCCAGACGGAAGCACGCTGGGGGTCAGGAATATCAGAAGCTCCGTTTTTGTAATCGTCTTCCTTTGAGCCTTAAAAAGCCATCCAAAGAACGGGATCCGCCTTAAGCCGGGAATTCCATTTTCGCTCTTGGAGTTGTCTTCCTTGTAAATACCACCCAGCACAATCGTCTCACCACTTTTTACAAGTAGAGTAGTTTCCAAGTTTTTGCCACTCGTTCCATCGCCTTCCTTTTTCTTGTCCTCGAGTACCACGTGTAGCGTAACGTAGTTGTTGTAGCTGATAGTTGGGGTAACATTTAAGGAAAGCTTTGCTTCGATCTCTTTCGCTGGAATGTTCTCTGTGGCCGGAAGGAAGAATGATGT